>ERZ773229.53-NODE-53-length-132259-cov-5.700138_pt1 | contig 132259 bp, 112 predicted proteins | sample MGYA00580992_ERZ773229 | MGnify/ENA primary metagenome ERZ773229 (study PRJEB29015, sample SAMEA2737795) | human gut metagenome | biome: human gut; feature: human-associated habitat; material: faeces | place: China | collected 2012 ... | reverse complement strand
GCAAGGATTGCCATGATAGCAATAACGATAATTAATTCTACTAATGAGAAACCTTTGTTGTTCTTCTTCATAATTATTCTCTCCTTTTTTCTTTCTTAAATTATTTTATGTTGTTGATGTGTCATATGACACTATATCAATACCGGCATCCTCGTTCTACCGGAATCAATCAATGTAAAACTGTGTAAGTAAATTATGTATTATGTATTGTATTAATACTGATCCATCGCATCGTACATGCTCATGATAGGACCATATACAGCTGCTACAATCATACCTACGATACAGGCAAGTACAACCATGATCAACGGTTCCATTGCTGCCGTTAATTTATTAGTAGCTGCTTCCACCTCTTCGTCGTAGTAGTCGGCAACCTTACTGAGCATCTCCTCGATATCACCGGTCTCTTCACCGATCTTTGTCATCGCTGATAACATCGGCGGAAGAACCTCCATATCCTTTAATGGTTTTGAAAGCGGGATACCCTTTGCAACCTGTGTCTTTGCATCCATCAGGCCATCACGTATGATCTTATTATCCATCATCTTCGCTACCTGTTCTACGGCATCGATCATAGAGATACCGGATGCCATCAAAGTGCTCATAGTTCTTGCGAATCTGGAGCAGGCTGATTTGATCGTAAGATTTCCGAATACCGGAGCCTTGATCGCGATATTCGAGAAGAATTGTTCACCAACCGAACTCTTCTTGAATGCCTTACAGCCGAATACGATCGCTGCTACAACAATGATCAATATGTACCATTTATGAATAATGAAGTTACTTGCCGCAACCATCATTCTCGTTGCAAGAGGAAGCTTTGTCCCCATGTCTTCAAACATACTGGTGAAGTTCGGGATAACCGCGATCATAACTACGATTACCACGATGATCATTACGATAAATACTACGATAGGATAAACCATCGCGCCCTTGATCTTACTGGATAATGCATTATCCTTCTCAAAGTGTTCTACCAGACGATCCAGACACACCTCTAAGTTACCGGACAACTCACCGGCAGCTACCATGTTGATCATGATCGGAGGGAATACATCTGAGTTTACTCGAAGGGCATCTGCAAGAGTACCACCTTTTTCAACATATGTCTTCGCATCCATAACCGCACGCTTCAGTGTTGGATTCTCGATCTGGTCGCCCATCAGTTCCAATGCGGAAATGATCGTAACACCGGCTTTTATAACAGCTGAAAACTGTTTACAAAAGACACCCAGGTCTCGTGATTTTACTTTCTTCTTAATTAAACCCCCTGAAAATGGATTGTTCTGCTCTGTCAGGCTCATGATCGAATAGCCATCCGACTTCAGCTTTTTCTCCGCTCCATCTCTGTTTGGGGCCTCGATGGTACCTTTTTTATTCTTACCATCTTTGTCAACAACCTTGTAGTTAAATACTGCCATTGTTTCTCCTCCGACCCTGTCATATTTCTTCCGTGATCATATCTGACCACACCCTTTATGCGTCTTTAAACGCATAAAATCTCATTCATATAGATTATATAATACTATAATTTGCTACCATAATCAATATTTTCTTATGTCCGCCAGTTTTTTTGTGAGATTTGCACAAAACTGTTATACATTTTACTGTCCGTTAATCTTCTTTCTGAGGTACTGCTGATCCTGTGCATATGTCATTGCCATCTCTCTGGTTATAGTTCCCGCAGAGAACAGATCGTACAGTGCATCATCCATCGTAATCATTCCAAGCTGTCTGCTTGTCTGAATCGTTGACTGGATCTGATGCGTCTTTGCTTCACGGATCAGACTCCGTATAGCAGGAGAAGCAAGCATAACTTCAAAGGCTGCTACTCGTCCCTGACCATTTGCCGTAGGCAGAAGCGACTGTGATATAACGCCTTCAAGGACCATCGCAAGCTGTACACGTACCTGTTGCTGCTGGTTTGTAGGGAAGATATCAATGATACGGTCGATCGTACTTGCCGCGCCGATCGTATGCAGAGTCGAGAAAACCAAATGTCCTGTCTCGGCTGCAGTGATCGCTGTTGAAATAGTCTCAAGATCTCGCATCTCTCCTACCAGAATGATATCAGGATCTTCACGGAGTGCTGCACGAAGTGCATTTGCGTAGCTGAGTGTATCCATACCAACTTCTCGCTGATTTACGATTGCCTTGTTGTGATGATGGATATACTCGATAGGGTCCTCCAGTGTGATGATATGATCTGTCAGGTTTTCATTTGCTTTATTTATAATAGAAGCAAGTGTTGTTGATTTTCCCGAACCGGTAGGTCCCGTTACAAGTACAAGCCCTCTCTTTCTCTTATAGAGATCAACAACCTCTCTCGGAATACCAAGCTGATCAGGTCTTGGGATCTGTGTCTCAACTCGTCTGTAAGCCGCCGCCATATTACCGCGATCCATATATACGTTCACACGGAAACGTCCGGTCTCCGGTGAGTCAAACGAGAAATCGACCTCACCTCTGTCCTTTAAGATCGCTACATGTCTTTCTTTCATGGTTGCTCCGATCGCTTCTGCCGCATCAGCAGGTGTAAGCGGAGCAACTTCAACTTCTGTCAATCGTCCATTGATTCTGAGCTTTGGTGGTATTCCGACTGCAATATGTACATCAGATGCCTTCGCCTCAACCGAGAATGCCAGGAGCTCCTTCATATCCAGCATATTGTTTCCTTCCTTTCCTTGTTGCATTTCATAATTTCAATTTATTTTTACAGAGTTATGTATGTAAGTTCTTCTCTGTTAAAAATCTGTTTGGATTATTTCTTTGTTAAAAACATCCCTTTTTCAAATGAACACTCTAATATGAATGTATTAATGTCTTTGCATGTTTTAATGTTTTAATATTTTAATGTCTTTATATCATTTAGTATTCGTCACCGGTTGTATAAACGATCTTCTTCATCTCCGAAAGTGATGTGATACCGTTTAATACATGCTTTGCTGCGCCCATCTTCAGTGTGAGCATTCCTTCTGATAATGCCTGCTTCTCAATCTTATCTGCCGTCGCTCCGGTCGAGATAACTGCCTGTAATGCCTTTGAAACCGGCATCATTTCATACACACCGATTCGTCCTGCATAGCCGGTATCATTACAAAGCGGGCATCCTGCAGGCTCATAGATGATTACGTCTTCTTCATCAGCCGGTACGCCAAGCACCTGTCTCTCATCATCTTCTATAAGTCGTGGCTGTTTACAGGTTGGGCACAGACGTCTTACCAGTCGCTGTGCGATAACACCTACAACCGCATCACCTACAACGTAAGGCTCGATACCCATATCTTCCAGACGAGTGATCGTAGATGCTGCCGAGTTTGTATGGAGTGTTGATACAACCAAGTGTCCGGTGATAGCCGCCTGAACCGCGATCTGGGCAGTCTCACCATCTCGAATTTCTCCGATCATTATGATATCCGGATCCTGACGAAGAATAGATCTAAGTGCTGCCGCGAATGTCATATCTGCTTTATTATTTACCTGTACCTGGTTGATACCGTTGATATTCGCCTCGACAGGGTCTTCTACCGTGATAATATTAACATCTTCTTTGTTCAACTCACTTAATGATGTGTACAGTGTAGTTGATTTACCGGAACCGGTAGGCCCTGTAACAAGGATGATTCCGTGTGGGTTACTCAGGATTCCATCAAATACTTTGATCTCATCCTCATCAAGTCCAAGACCGCTCTTCGGCTTGGTCAGTCCGTCTTTAGAAGTAAGTCGCATAACCGTCTTCTCACCGTATACTGTCGGAAGGATAGATACACGGACATCGAACTCTCGTCTGTCTACGAAAATGGTAATACGACCATCCTGTGGTTTTCTCTTCTCTGCGATATCCATTCCGCCTATGATCTTGATACGGGCTGTAATACCTGCCAGAATACTGAGGTCATATGACATTACCTGCTTCAACGCACCATCAATTCTGTATCTGACACGAACGCTGTTCTCCAGTGCTTCGATATGGATATCGGATGCTCTCTGTCTTACACCGCCCTCAATGATCTGCTTAACCAGAAGAACGATAGGTGAATTATCAATATCTTCGTTTGTTTCTTCTTCATCTCCGCCACCAAGTGCATCCGCCTGTTCCTGACGATACATCTCAGCCGCTTCCATCGCTTTTGAGCTTCCATAATACTTGCCGATCGCATCATTGATCTGTTCCTCCGTTGCGAGCATCGGCTCTACCTGCATATTTGTTACAAGTCCGATATCATCAATCGCATTGATATCCATCGGATCAGACATAGCAAGTTTTAATATATTCGGGTTTTCCGGATCGATCTCGATAGGAATAACCTTATATTTTGTAACCATATTCTCAGGTACCATATGAATAACTTTATCTTCGATCTTGGCACCTTTCAATTCTATGTAATCAATACCTAACTGCTGTGTTAGAAGAGTAATAAGGATCTCGTTACTGATCATTCCCAGATCTACGAGAACATTTCCGAGCTTCCCGCCGTTCTCTTTCTGATATGCCAGAGCCTCCTGTAACTGCTCCTCTGTAATTGCTCCTGCTGCTACAAGGATATCTCCAATTCTAATCTTTTTTCGGCCCATTCCTAATCGCATACTGGTCTGTCCTCCTACACTTTTTAAATATACGAACACTCATTTAGAGATTATAGCACACCCTGGTAAAAAATTAAACATTTTGAACAGATTTTGGTCAATTTTTTTTGATTTTTTTCACATTTTAACAAGTTTTCTTTTTGGGATATGCACGTTCTTTACAGTTTCATCATAAAATATATACAAATCGCTGGAGCAGAAATTGATGTGCAGACATTTAAAAAGCCTCTCTCACCAAAAGAGGAAGCATATTTTCTGAAATTATGCAAAGAAGGCGATCCCCGGGCCAGAAAAACTCTGATTGAATATAATATGCGGCTGGTTGCCCATATTGCAAAAAAATACAATGGGAGCCACGAAAATGATGATCTGATATCCGCAGGCACGATCGGACTGATCAAAGCCATCGACACCTACGACTCAAAAAAAGGAAAACGACTGGTCACCTATGCATCCCGATGTATTGAAAACGAACTTCTGATGCTTCTCCGTCAGAACCGAAAGCACGCCCGTGAAGTATCCTTGTTTGAACCCATCGGCACAGACAAGGAAGGAAACGAGATCAGTCTGATGGATATCATCAGTCCCGATACTCCATCCATTCTTGATTCCATGGTACATGATTATAATCTGAAACAGCTTCCGGATTGTATGCTGCACCACCTTACAAAACAGGAAATGGTGCTCCTGTCCAGACGTTACGGTCTGTCCGGTGAAGCACCATGTACTCAAAAAGAAATTGCCTCCGCAATGGGCATTTCCAGATCATATGTTTCCAGGATCGAGAAACGTGCATTGCTCAAGCTTCGCAAAGCTCTCGAAACCTGACCTCCCTATTCCTGCCGTCTGAGTATCATCCCCGCTGATACCGGGCGGTCAAGTCTTACATAGAGCTGCATCTTCGGATGCGGTGCAGACTCCATTTTCTCCATCTTGTCATTGTAGATTTCTTCTACCCGGCACGAGATATTTGTGCCGTCAAAGTCCATCGCCTCTATCATCTCTCCAACAGAAAACTTATTCTTCTGTTCAAATACCGCAAGTCCGTCTTCTGTCACCAGCTGCACATTTCCGATATAAGTATAATTCTTGATATAAGTATTGTTATCATAGATCTGAGAGTCACTATCTGTCTTTCCGAAATAAAATCCAGTTGTGAACTGTCTGTATGTGCATTTTGCTATCTCTGATTTATAATATTCCATATTCGACCTGTAAAGCTCCGGCGACTCCATATAATCATCGATTGCCTTTCTATATGTTCTGGCAACCGTTGCAACATATAGCGCAGTCTTCATTCTGCCCTCTATCTTAAAGCTATCGATACCCGCATCGATCATCTCGGGAATGTGTTCTACCATGCAGAGATCCTTTGAGTTAAAGATGTAGGTTCCCCTGTCATCCTCATTAACCGGCATATACTCACCCGGTCTTGTCTCTTCTACGATGTGGTACTTCCATCTGCAAGGATGTGTGCACGCACCACGATTCGCATCTCTGCCTGTAAAGTAACTACTGAGCAGGCATCTTCCCGAATAAGAAATGCACATAGCTCCATGCATGAACGATTCAATCTCCATATCATCCGGAATATGATCCCTGATCTGTCTGATCTCAGCAAGCGACAGTTCTCTGGCTGTAACCACGCGTTTTGCCCCAAGCTTATACCAGAAGTTATATGTCAGATAATTGGTGTTATTTGCCTGCGTACTGATATGAAGCTCCATATCCGGCATAGTTTCCTTTGCGAGTGTAAAGATACCGGGATCAGACACCAGAACTGCATCCACGCCGGTATCCTTTAACTGCTCAAAATATGTTTTCATTCCATCGATATCATAATTATGTGCAAATATATTCGCTGTCACATACACTTTTGCGTTTTTTGCATGTGCATATGCTGCTGCTTCTTTCATCTCATCAATCGAGAAATTATCTGCTTTCGCACGAAGCCCATATGCCTGTCCGCCGATATAAACCGCATCGGCACCATAATCTACCGCAACCTTTAAAACTTCAAGACTGCCTGCCGGAACAAGCAGTTCCACTTTACGATCTGTCATTTATCCAATCCTCTTTTCAATTCTTATTTATCTTCTTTCATTCTGTAATATCATACACCAACCGCACATATTCATATGTCGATTATTTACAGCATTCGTCTTTTCGTACAGACAGGCTCATTCCGTCCCCAATATTTAAAATAGCTGTTTCAAGCCGTTCATCATGTTTTAATTCATACAGATATTCTCGCATTCTTGCATGAATCGTCCGATTTCTTCTCGTTACCGCGAACCTGGATTCAAGCACGTCTCCATCCTGTAATACATTATCACACAGCAGGATTCCTTCCGGAGCAAGTAATGGGATCGTTTTTTGAAAAAAGCTTCCATACTGTCCTTTTGCCGCATCCATAAACACCAGATCAAATGATCCCTGTAATGTCGGAAGGATCTCGTTTGCATCCCCCTCCAATAAGGTAATCCGATCTTCAGCCTGTGCAAGTCTTATATTGGCCTTTGCCTTTTCTATTCTCGGTCGATAGTTCTCTATCGTTGTAATATGTCCTTCTTCTCGCAAAAACCTGCTCATAAAAATAGCAGAAAAGCCGACCGCCGTTCCTATCTCCAGTATATTTACCGGTTTCTTTATCATCATCAGAAGCTTGATGAACTCGCCTGCTTCTCTACGGATGATAGGAACCTCCTGCTCTTCTGCTTCTTTTCTGATAGCAGTTATCACATCGTCATAATCACTGTTAAATGAATTAATGAAGGACGCAATTCTTTCATCTGTTATCATTCACTTTTCTCCGTTGTATCATTTTCCGACTTGGCATCAGTCGTGCTGTCCGACGTCTTATCTTTTGCCTTTTCTTCCTTTTTGCTTTCGGCTTTTTTCTCCTTCTCGTCCAGCTTGCCACCCGTTATCACGGTTATGATCTCATCATTTGTATAGTTCGGAGCAATCTCATACGTTCCCGGCTGGATCTTCGCTGCATAAGAACCGATTCTGATACGAATCATCAGTGCATATGCATTCTTTACAACTCCGGCATCATCTAATGTCTCACAGACATCTTTGATCGATGAATCCGGAAGTATCGTAACTGCTACTACCTTTGTATCCGCCTTATCTTTGCAGCTGTTACTTGCAAACACATCATAAGCAAAGCCGAATCCGAATGCAAACACCTTAACCAATATAAACAGGATAAATACATTCACAAGTAAACCGACCGAGAATCGCAGTACTCGTTTCATTGTCAGCGCTCCATCTATAGTCATATCTTAATCTCCTTATCCATTCGTGCCTTCAGACACTACGTATCTGTTGTAACATATCCTACTGCTTTATGTCAACATCCAGCCCATCAGCTATCTCATCATACATTGTTTTCAGCATCCTGCAAAGCTTTCGTTCTGCCCGAAGGAAATCATTTACAATAGTGTCATGAACGATCGGATCATATTCCTCGAATAATGCAACTACCTCATCATAAGGATTATCATTCGAAGCATTGTTCTGAATATCCGAGTTCTTCTTTTTGAACTCATTCAGCCCCCGAAGCAGATCCGGATGTTCGTATAATCTTTCGCGGCACACCAGATAGTGCCTGTAGAATTCCGATTCCTTTATCGTTTCATTCAGTTTTTTACTGAGTTCAACAACATCACTCATTGTTCATTCCTCTTTTCTTCTTAGCCTATACCCATGCATGAGGTAATTATCAAAGCGTCTTATACTTCTGTAATGATAGGAAGGATCATCGGGCTTCTCTTCGTCCGTTTCCACAGGAATTCACTTAAGGAATCCTTGATCGTCGTCTTGATCTTGCCCCAGTCTGTAACATTCTTACGCAAGCATTTCTCCAATGCTTCCTCCACTACTGCACGACAGTCCTCCATCAACGTCTCCGATTCTCTTACATATACAAATCCTCTGGAAACAATATCCGGACCCGCTATCAGGTTATTGCTGTATTTGTCAAGTGTCACCACAATGATCAGCAGACCGTTCTGTGACAGAAGCTGTCTGTCTCTTAAAACAATGTTACCGACATCTCCGACTCCAAGTCCGTCGACAAAGACTCCCTGTGCCGGAACTTTTCCGGTCACCTCAAGCTTATCTTCGCTTACTTCCAGAACATCTCCTGTTGTCAGGATCTTGATATTCTCTTTCGGAATACCCATCTCCTGCGCCAGCTCTGCGTGGCGTTTCAGATGCCTGTACTCACCATGTACCGGTATCGCATATTTCGGTTTTGTGAGCGCATAGATCAGCTTCAATTCCTCTCTGCAGGCATGTCCCGATACATGTGTGTCTTCAAAGATTACATGTGCGCCCTTCATTTCCAGCTCATTGATCACCTTGAATACTGCTTTTTCATTACCCGGGATCGGGTGTGAACTGAATATGACCACATCTCCCGGCATGATCGAGATCTTGTTATGGATTGACGCTGCGATTCTTGACAAAGCCGCCATGTTCTCACCCTGACTTCCTGTCGTGATCAGAACCAGCTTCTCATCCGGATAATTCTTGATCTGACTGATATCTATCAATGTGTTATCCGGTATATCGATATAACCGAGCTCGGAAGCCGTACTGATGATATTCACCATACTTCTTCCTTCGATGATGACTTTTCTTCCATACTTATATGCTGAATTGATGATCTGCTGCACACGGTCTACATTCGATGCAAATGTAGCTATGATGATTCGATGATTCTGATTATCATTGAACAGATTATCAAACGTTCTTCCTACTGTCTTTTCTGACTTTGTAAAGCCCTCACGTTCTGCATTTGTGGAATCTGCCATCAATGCCAGAACACCTTTTTTGCCAAGCTCTGCAAACCGCTGAAGATCGATCATATCTCCAAATACCGGTGTATAATCAATCTTGAAATCTCCGGTGTGGACAAGCAGTCCTGCCGGCGTATAGATCGCCAGTGCTGCGGAATCAGCAATCGAATGGTTCGTCTTAATAAATTCTATGCGAAATTTTCCAAGAATGATATTCTGTCCATATTTTACAACCTTACGTCTGGTGTTGTTCATCAGATTATGTTCTTTCAGTTTATTCTCGATCAGTCCCATCGTAAGCTTTGTTGCATAAATCGGCATATTGAGTTCTTTCTCAATGTAAGGAATGGCTCCGATATGATCTTCATGACCATGAGTAACCACAAGTCCTTTGACTTTGTCCGCGTTTTCCTTAAGGTAAGTGACATCCGGTATTACAAGATCGATTCCTAACATATCGTCCTCAGGGAATGCCAGACCGCAGTCAATGACTATAATAGAGTCCTCATACTCTATTGCGGTAATGTTCATTCCAATCTGTTCCAATCCGCCCAATGGAATAATCTTTACCGCATCGCTATTCAATTTTTTCAATGTTCTATACCTCCAAATCTACGTCCTCTAGCAGCTCTTCAAATATCTTCATAACTGCTTCTAATTCTTTGTCATCTTCAACGATGTCAAATGCTGCCATCTCACCTTCACTGTCTGAAGCATTCTCCTTCAGTATCAGGAAAGAACCATCATCTTCATCGTCTCCGTCTTCCGTAACAAGCAGATAATTCACTCCGCCAAGAGTCGTCTGCTCCATAACAGAAAAAGCAACTTCATTGCCATCTTCATCTGTAAATACTATGCTGTCGTTTTCCATTTCTGTTCTAATCCTTTCGACTATTCGGTCTGCCCTTCATGAGCCTGACTGTCAAGATAATTCTGCAAAATAACCGCAGCGGCCATCTTGTCTACATACTGTTTCCGATTTTCTCTTCTGACTCCGGTATCCATCAAAATCCGTTCTGCTTCTACCGTAGAAAGTCTTTCATCCCACAGGATAACCTCAAGGCCTGTTCTACGTTCCAGATCTTCCTTAAACTGTTCGGTCGCTTCTGCACGTTCTCCAATCGTATTATTCATATTCTTCGGATATCCGAGAACGATCCGTTCTGCCTGATATTCCTCAATAATACTCTCTATTCTCGCAAGTGTCTGTCGAAGTTTGTTTGCTGATTTTCTTTCTATTGTTTCAAGTGGCTGTGCCGTGATCATCAGCGCATCACTGACCGCAACTCCTACTGTCTTTGTTCCGTAGTCCAATCCAATTATCCGCATATTCTTATCCTGTTCTTCTCTCCATGTAATCCGAGCTTTTTTCGATGGGATTTTTTTCATCCGACCCCATCATTTTCGACACGATCCCGATCTACTTGATCAGATTATTCTTAATGTAATCTTCAAACAGAACTTCTATGATCTCATCCCGCTCTGCTTTCATGATCAGACTTCTTGCATTCTTATAGCTGGTGATATATGTAGGATCACCGCTCATAATATAACCGACAAGCTGACTGACCGGATTATAGCCTTTTTCTGTCAGTGCTTCATATACCTGTCCTATGATCTGTGTTACATCTATCGTGTTATCCTTCAGCTGTGCAATATGTTGTGTATTCTCTTTGTTATTCATATACTCACATCCTTACTTTTATCAAGTGCCATCAGCATCTTTGCATAAAAACCTTACCCTATAATAATATAAACCCATGCAAAATTCAACCTAAAGCCGCATATTTGTATATGTTGTAACGCATTTTGCGCATAATCCGGCTGTGCAATCTGCTCATTCCACGCCCACACCGTATGGAATCTTCACCACATGATTAATGATATCTGTCTGCCGGCCACAGATCCTGTGCATGCATTCTTCCTCCACAAAAATATCCATATATCGTTCCGTATGTCCACGATATCCGTCTTTTCCCTCTCTCCGGACTTTTTCTTCAACAAGAACATCGAGATTTTCTCCCCGGAAGGACGCTTCATATGCCTGTTTGTTTCTTTCGGATAAAGCCAATAGAACATCGCTTCTTTGATTTTTAATCTCAGGCGCAACCTGATCCTTCATTCCGGCAGCAACCGTTCCCTGTCTTGGCGAGAACTTAAATATGTGCATCTCGTACAAATTAAGCTTCGTCAGATAATCCACCGTCTCCCGAAACTCTTCTTCCGTCTCCCCCGGGAATCCTACGATTACATCCGTAGTTAGTGCCGGGCGGTCAAATGCCTTACGAAGCATCTCACATTTTTCAAAGTATTCTTCGCAGGTATACTTCCTGTTCATCCTTTTTAATACTGTATTACAGCCACTTTGCAGACTTAAATGGAAATGCGGACACACCTTTTCATTATCCACAATGCGGTCTATAAATTCATCTGTAATAATACTAGGTTCCAGCGAACCAAGACGGATTCTTTTAATTGATTCGATTTTTGAGATTGCATCAATTACATCTGCGAGTCCTACCTCATTTTCCTTATCCTTACCATAAGAGGAGATATGGATACCTGTCAGAACAATTTCTCTTACTCCGGTCAACGCCAGTCGTTCAACTTCTTCTATAATGGATGCGATGTCCCGGCTCCGAATCCTTCCTCTGACGTAAGGAATAATGCAATAAGAGCAGAACTGGTTACAACCGTCCTGAATCTTCACATATGCCCGTGTATGCTCTAAAGTACTGTTAATGGTCAAAGGCTCATATTCTTTTTCCGCTGATATATCGAGCATACCTTCATCTGTCACGCCTGCCTGCAGATAATCCTCCAGAATCCGAACAATATCTTTCTTTTTATTGTTTCCTATAATAATAGATATACGATCATCTTCCATCAGCTTATCCTTTGCAGCCTGAACATAACAGCCCGCCGCTATTACGACTGCATCCGGGTTCAGTTTCTTCGCTCTGTGTATCATCTGTCTGGATTTTTTATCTGCCATATTTGTAACAGAGCATGTATTTATCAGATATACATCTGCTTTTTCTTCGAAGGAAACAGCCGTCATTCCGGCCTCTTTTAAGAGTTCGATCATGCCATCTGTCTCGTATTGATTTACCTTGCAGCCCAGTGTCAGAGGGGCTACTGTTTTTCCCTTCAGCATTCCTTATTTTTCCTTTCTTATTATTGACTTTTTCCTCCCCAAAAGATATTATAAATATATAAACATCCGCGGCCGTTATGGCTCCGGATAATCTAACTTTTAGGAGGGTAATCATGAAAGCATTAATGGTTTCTTTAAATTCAATCGATAAGGTAAAAGCATTCTGTAACGAAATTGCAAAATTTGACGCAGAATTCGATCTCATCTCAGGACGTTATGTTATTGATGCAAAATCAATTATGGGTATATTCAGTCTTGATATTTCAAAACCAATTGAATTGAACATTCACGCTGATGAAAAGGATCTTGCTGATATTCTTGCAGCAATCAAGCCTTACGTTGTTGAATAATCACAATCGACTATTTGCATACATACAGAATGCCTGTTTTGACAGTCATTCTGCATAAAAAAGCTTGCCGCCTTTATAGTGGCAAGCTTTTTTTCATGTTATTCTGTCATGAGTACAGTTCACTCCTTGCATTCCGCAAAATCAACATCCTGGTGAGCAAATAATTTTGCATGTGTTGCATAATGTCTCTGCTTCACCTTATCTCTGTGCTCTGCACATTACAGTCTCAACAGACTCTAACGCTTTTTCATATAACGGCTCGATAATGCCGGCAAGCTTTGCTTCTGATTTCTCGATCGCAGATAATATCGGTTTTGTTACCGGGTGCTTTGCTACAAATGTTGTACAGCAGTCCTCATAAGGAAGGATCGATGTCTCATATGTTCCGATTTTTTCCGATATATCAACAATCTCCTGCTTGTCCAGTCCGATACACGGACGGAACACCGGCAATGTACTGACATCATTGATAACAGCAAGACTGAATACCGTCTGGCTGGACACCTGCCCGATACTCTCGCCTGTCACCGTACACTGACAGTCATTTCTCTTTGCCAGTTCTTCTGCGATCTTGATCATATAGCGTTTCATAATGATCGTAAGCTCCTCGTGCGGGCAATTATCATAGATCGCCATCTGAACATCCGCGAAATTTACAACATGCAACTTGATCGCACCTGCATAATCCGCAACCAGACATGCCAGATCAATTACTTTTTCTTTGGCACGCTCACTGGTAAATGGCGGTGCATGGAAATATACAGCCTCCATCTGGACACCGCGTTTTGCGATCATATAGGTTGCAACCGGGCTGTCAATTCCACCGGATAATAATGCCATTCCCTTTCCGTTTGTGCCGACAGGAAGTCCTCCCGGACCCGGAATCGTGATCGAATAAATATATACTGTCTTCCGGATCTCTACATTAATGATCTCATCCGGTTCATGAACATCAACGGAAGTATCCGGGAATGCCTCTAACAGATAATGTCCGAGCTCTGCATTGACCTCCATCGAAGTCATAGGAAAGCTCTTATCATTTCTTCTTGTATTTACTTTAAAGGTAAAGTTCTTCTTACGATATGCCTTATCCACATATTCGATCACCTTTTCTTTGATGGCTTCAAATGATGTATCTTCCTCTACCACGATCGGACAGATTCCCACAATACCGAATACCTTGGTCAATGCACCCACTACATCTTCATAATCATAGTCTGATTTTGCTTCGATAAAGATTCGTCCCTGTTCCTTACGGATATAAAAATCACCGTAATTTTTGATCTTACGATTAATGTTTTTTACAAGGATATCTTCAAATATATACCGGTTTTTACCTTTTGTACCGATCTCGGCATATTTGATCATAAATGCCTTATACTGCATATGCTTCTCTCAACCTCCGATTTTCATTCTATTTATTTGTTCTTCGCCTGTTTTATACTATTATAATCAAACCTTCCATTCGTTTGACGCTACTTTTTTCTGACATATTTTCTATATACCGGCAGGATCTCTTCTATCACATCTGCCGCATAGTCTGCCTGTTCCACTGTGTTCTCTGCCGAAAAACTGAAACGGATCGTGGATTCCAACCGATCCTTCGGTAACCCGATCGAAGCTAATACATGGCTGACTGCCGGTTTATTCGACGAACATGCCGATCCGGAAGAAACATAGATTTCCCGTTCTTCTAATGCATGCAGCATCACTTCGCTTCGAACACCAACAAATGATACACTTAGGATATGTGGTGCTTCCCCTTCATTGATATATACATCCGGAAGTGTCTTTAGCCGTTCGGTCAGACGGTCTTTCACCGCCCGCATACGAACAGTTCTGGCTTCCAGATCTTCATAAACCATCTTTGTTGCCAGTCCAAATCCTGCAAATCCCGGAACATTCTCTGTGCCGGATCGCATTCCGCCCTGCTGTCCGCCGCCGTATATGATTGGCTTCACCTTCGTATGGTTCTTGATAAACAACGCTCCGGTTCCCTTTGGTCCATGTATCTTATGCCCGCTTACGGACATCAAATCGATCCCCATCCGTTTCGGGTAAATGTGATATTTGCCAAATGCCTGAATCGCATCCACATGAAAGAGCGTCTTTGGATTCTTCTCTTTGATAATCTCTGCAATCTCCTGAATCGGTTCTACTGTCCCGATCTCGTTATTTACATACATAACAGACACAAGAATCGTATCCTCATTCACTTCCTGTTCCAGCTGTTCCAAATCCACAATTCCGTGCTGATCTACATTCAGATATATGATTTCAAATCCAAGACTCTCCAAAAATGCCATCGTACTTGATACCGATGCATGTTCCACCTTTGTTGTTATGATCCGGTTTCCGCTTCTTTTATTTGCAAGCGCAGCCCCGATCAATGCAAGATTATTGGATTCCGTTCCGCCGGAAGTCAGTACGATCTCTTTGCTGTCTACCTTCCATTCTTTTGCAAGGATCTCTTTCGTCTCCTTGATATAGTGTCCTGCATCCAGACCTTTCTGATGCAGGGAGGAAGGATTACCATAATCTTCTTCCATTAATTTTACCACCAGATCTTTTACTTCCGGAAATACCTTTGTTGTTGCTGCATTATCAAAATATGCTTCCATCTCTATCTATCCTCTTCCAGTTCAAACATTATGATCGACATAACCGCCATTCCCGCTGTCTCGGTACGCAGAATCCTGTGTCCAAGCGTAACCATCTTCGCGCCCATGTCTGTCGCTGCCTCGACTTCTTCTCCGGCAAATCCACCTTCCGGACCTATAAATATACCAAGACTTTTCTTTCCCTTGATCGATGCAAAGACCTCTTTCGAATATGCAACTCCTTCTGCTTCTTCATACGGGATCATATTCATATCAAGCTCCTTTGCCATAGCAAGAGCCTCTTTCCATGTTACAGGAGCAGTTACCTCCGGGATCACACCTCTGCCCGACTGCTTCGCCGCCGCAAGTGCGATCGCCTGATAACGTTCCGTCTTCTTTCCTGCTTTCTTTGCATCCAGCTTGACAACCGTCCGTTTCGTCATGACCGGTACGATCCTTGTAACGCCAAGCTCTACCGTTTTCTGGATGATCCACTCCATCTTATCCGCTTTCGGAAATCCCTGAAACAACGTAATCTCTGTTTCAAGTTCTGCAAAATTATCACATACATCCAGAATATCTGCAACTACTTTTTCATGATCCATAACTGAAATCTGGCAGCGGTAATCTCTACCCCTGCCATCACTTATTATGATCTCATCATTTACTTTTAAACGAAGAACATTCTTAATATGATTGACATCCTCACCGGTAATATCAATGCTCTTATTAAATACCCTTCCATCAAAATCTACAAAAAAACGATTCATCTTCCCAATCCTGTCTCTTTATGACTAATTATCCTTCTCAGCTACAAAACTGATCCAGTCTTTCATAGAGACAGTATCCACTATTCTGAAGTGATTGTCAAGAAGTGCCTGTCTGACCTCGTCTTCTTTTGTATTGATAATTCCGGAACAGATAAACTTCGCATCATCCTTCATAAACTGCTGCACAACACCGGAAAGTGGGATGATTACATCCGCCAGAATATTTGCAACTACGATATCATACTTCGGTTCGATCGACTGAACAAGCTCTTTATCCGCGAGTACATTACCACAGAGAAACCGAACCTGATCTTCTGTAATATGATTGATATCCCTGTTCTCGATGCTGACATGAACCGCAGTCTCATCAATATCGATTCCGAGAACCTCTTTTGCGCCAAGATTACTACATACAAAGGAAAGGATCCCGCTTCCGCTTCCACAGTCAAGAACCAGATCTCCTTCTTTCATATATTTCTTCAGCTGTCCGATACATAATCTGGTCGTCTCATGGGAGCCGGTTCCGAACGCCGCACCCGGATCAATATCGATCACAATATCATCATCTGTCACATCAGAAGGTGCATCCTCCCATGTCGGTTTGATAACGATATTGTCATACAGACGAAACGGCTTAAAATATGCCTTCCAGTTGTTCATCCAATCCACATCTTCCGTCTCGGATTCTATGATATTGCAGGCTCCAACCGGAATAAATTCCGATAACCGTTCCAGTTCATTTTTTATCTTGGTCTTTATCTCTTCCTTGTCAAAGGAATCATCCAGATAGCAGGAAACCTTTGCTGTTCCGTCATCCGTTGGCATCTCATCCGGCAGAAGATCTACAAACATAGCTGCCATTTCTTCATCTGTCAGAGGCACATTGTCATCGACTTCTATACCCAAAACGCCTTCCTCATCGAGGAAGGCGCTGAGTAAATCGACAGCCTCACACGTTGTTTCAATCGTGATTTGTGTCCATTTCATAATCTATTTACCTATTTCTTCTTTCTTTTTTTGTGATCTCCAAACGAAAATGATGTTCCTACCGAATCTGTTGCAGGTCTGGTCTCAACCAATGTTGCCTGCTCGTATTCATTCAAGATACGCTTCTGTTCTGCAGTCAGCTTCTCAGGAACCTGTACAACCAGTGTTACATAATGATCACCACGCTGAGTAGGATTCTTCAGGTTTGGCACACCTTTTCCCTTCAGCTTAACCTTGGTATCGGTCTGTGTTCCTGGTGGAATCGTGTAATCAATTTCTCCCTCGATCGTATGGATCTTAATATTTCCACCCAGTGCTGCCTGTGTGAATGAGATCGGTTCGGAGGAGTAAAGATTGTATTCCTGTCTCTGGAACTTCGGATGACGATCAACAAGGATCGTAACATGAAGATCTCCTCTTTCACCACCATTAAATCCAGGTTCACCTTTTCCTTTGATACGGATATTGGTTCCGTTATCTACTCCAGGCGGAACAGCGATCTGAATCTTCTTTCTGCTCTTTACATAACCGGTTCCCGCACAGTTGCTACATTTATATCTAATGATCTTACCGGATCCGCCACAGTCCGGACAAGTCGATACATTTCTTACTACGCCAAACAAGGACTGCTGTGTTGTAACGATCTGACCTTTTCCGCCGCATTTGCCACAAACCTCCGGCTGATGTCCCGGCTGTGAACCGGTTCCCTTACATACTTCACATTCATCCTTTAACGGAAGATCCAGTTCTTTCTGTGTACCAAATATTGCTTCCTCAAAAGCAACTCTGATCGTTGTCTTGATGTTAGCACCCTTTACAGGTCCGTTTGAATTTCTCTGTCTGCTTCCACCACCGAACATATCTCCGAAAATATCTCCGAAAATATCTCCCATATCAGCAAAATCAAAGCCGCCGAAGCCACCAAAGCCACTGCCGCCGGCATTTGGATCAAATGCCGCATGACCATACTGATCATATTTTGCTCGCTTCTCCGGGTCACTAAGTACTGCATAAGCTTCCGCTGCTTCTTTAAATTTTCTTTCAGCCTCCGCATCGCCCGGGTTCATATCAGGATGATATTTCTTGGCTACGACACGATATGCTTTTTTTATCTCTGCCTCTGAGGCATTCTTGGTTACACCAAGGACCTCATAGTAATCAGTTTTTGTTTCTGCCATAACTTTTAACCTTTCATCTGCGATATACATTCATATCCACAGTAAAACAGGAAACCTTTTTCCCGTTTTACTGCCAGATATTTACTATAGACTACATTTCATATTATTTCAAGGCTTAAACCTCTGTGAAATCTCCATCTACTACATCACCCTCTGAAAAGTCCGGTGTACCTGTACCTGTTCCTGCATTTGCTCCAGGACCATTCTGCTCATAAAGCTTAGCAAACAGATTCTGAGCACTTTCCATAAGCTTATCCTTAGCAGCCTTGATCTTATCCACATCAAGATCTGTCATATTCTCTGCATCTGTGCTTTCAATTGTTGACTTTAATGAGTCTAAGTCAGCCTGTACGGCAGACTTATCTGCATCTGAGAGCTTATCTCCGACTTCATTCAGTGCTTTTTCTGTCTGGAATGCAAGTGCATCTGCTTCATTTCTTGCTTCAATGCCTTCCTTACGTTTCTTATCCTGTGCTTCGTATTCTGCAGCTTCTTTTACTGCTCTCTCGATATCATCATCTGAAAGTGATGTACCGGAAGTAATTGTAATGTGCTGTTCTCTTCCTGTTCCGAGATCCTTAGCAGATACATTTACGATACCATTCGCATCGATATCGAATGATACTTCGATCTGAGGAACGCCTCTTCTTGCAGGAGCGATACCATCCAGTCTGAAACGTCCAAGACTCTTATTATCTTTTGCAAACTGTCTTTCACCCTGTACTACGTTGATATCTACGGCATCCTGATTATCCTGTGCTGTTGAGAAAATCTGGCTCTTCTTTGTAGGAATTGTAGTGTTTCTCTCGATCAGATGTGTTGCGATACCACCCATTGTTTCGATAGAAAGTGTAAGTGGTGTAACATCAAGAAGAAGGATCTCACCGGCACCGGCATCACCTGCAAGCTTACCGCCCTGGATAGATGCACCGATTGCAACACACTCATCAGGGTTGATACCCTTGAACGGCTCTTTACCTGTTAATCTCTTAACTTCTTCCTGTACAGCGATGATACGTGTAGAACCACCGACTAATAATACCTTATCAAGATCTGCTGCAGTAAGTCCTGCATCTTCAAGTGCTGTCTGAACAGGTACCTTTGTTCTGTCAACCAGATCTGCTGTTAACTCATCAAATTTTGCTCTTGTCAGGTTCATATCAAAATGCTTTGGTCCATCCTGATTTGCTGTAATGAAAGGAAGGTTGATGTTTGTTGTCATAGCAGATGAAAGCTCTTTCTTTGCCTTCTCTGCTGCTTCCTTCAATCTCTGCATAGCCATCTTATCGCCTGAAAGGTCGATACCCTCTGCCTTCTTGAATTCATCTAACATATACTGTGTAACAGCATTATCAAAGTCATCACCACCAAGCTTATTATCACCGGCTGTTGCCAATACTTCAATAACGCCTTCACCGATCTCAATGATAGATACATCGAATGTACCACCACCTAAATCGTATACCATGATCTTCTGTTCCTGTTCATTATCAAGGCCATAGGAAAGAGCTGCTGCTGTAGGCTCGTTGATGATACGCTTTACATCAAGTCCTGCAATCTTACCGGCATCCTTTGTTGCCTGTCTCTGTGCATCTGAGAAGTAAGCAGGTACTGTGATAACGGCCTCTGTAACCTTCTCACCGAGATATCCTTCTGCATCGGATTTCAGTTTCTGAAGAATCATAGCTGAAATCTCTTCCGGTGAATACTTCTTGCCATCGATCTCTACTCTGTAATCTGTACCCATATGACGCTTGATGGATGAAATTGTCTTATCTGCATTTGTAACTGCCTGACGTTTTGCAGGCTCACCGACTACTCTCTCACCTGTCTTTAAGAAACCTACTACAGATGGTGTAGTTCTCATACCTTCTGTATTCGCAATAACAACAGGCTTACCACCTTCCATTACTGCTACACATGAATTTGTTGTACCTAAGTCAATACCAATTATCTTACCCATGATTATATTCCTCCTAAATAAAATTCTGTTTTCTTAATTTAATAAAATTTATATGCTATAGTCATTTGACTATTAGTTTGCAACCTTTACCATGCTGAATCGTAATACCTGATCCTTATACATGTAACCACGCTGCATCTCTTCGACGATCACGTTCTCTCCGTAATTCTCATCCTCTACATGCATTACTGCATTGTGGAACGCCGGATCAAACTGTTCACCCTCGCAGTTCATCGGGGTAACGCCGATGGATTCCAGTGAAGTCATAAGTGATTTGTAGATTTTATCAACTCCTGCTTCAAACGGTCTGTCTTTATCCTCTTCCGGAATTGCTGCAATCGCTCTTTCAAAGTTGTCAACTACCGGAAGTAATTTTCCAAGAACATCCTTCGCTCCGAAATCATACATTTTGGATGACTCCTTTTCATTTCTCTGACGGATATTCTCGCACTCTGCAAGAAGACGTTTATATTTGTCTTCTGCATCCTGACAGCGCTCTTTCAATTTATCATTTTCTTCTCTTAAAGCCTTACTGCCGCGTCTGTTCTCTTTTGCAACCGGCTTCGGTTTTGCTGCTTCCGCCTGCTCTTCAGGGACATCCACAGTTTCTGTAACATTCACATCTGTAGTTGTTGTTTCTGCAGTATCTGTTGACTCTGCTGTAACTTCATCTACAATTGTTTCTGCTGCCTTTTCATCTGTCTTTACTTTCTTAGTATCTTTCTTGGTGTCTGCCATTATCGGACCCCCTATTCGTTATTATTAAATATATCATCCAATTCATCGGTCAGATTTTTTAACATCGTAACGACTTTCTTATAGTCCATACGTTTCGGACCGATGATACCTATAGTTCCTTTTGCGCCTTCCGGCATCTTATAAGTTGCCGTTACAAGGGAGCAATCTTTCAGATCCTCACTGGAATTCTCATCACCGATTCGGATCTCTATATCAGAGTTATCTTTATTGATAACTTCTTCTACATATTTTACAAATTCCTCTTTGTCTTCTATATCTTCAAAAGTTCCAAGCAGTTTTTCTGCTGTTGCCGAATCCATCAATTCAGGATACTTTAACATGTTGGTCGCTCCGCTTGTATAAACCTTCAGGTCATCCGCTTCATGAATAGCTTCCATGATCCCCTGAAAGATGTTTTCTAAGATATCCGCATATTCACCTGCCTGCATCTTCATCGTCTGTATCAGTTCCAGATTAATATCTTCTAATGCAGCTCCCTGAAGGAACGTGTTTAATAAAATATTGAATTTTAAAATCTCGTCATTCTTCAGATCGTACGTGGTATCGATCAGCTTATTCTTTACGATATTTCCATCCACCATGATCACCGCAAGAAGCTTTGACTCAGCAACCTTGGAAAGCTGTATAAACTTCACGGTATTATTATACTGAGGTGTGGTAACCAGTGTGGCATAATTCGTATTTGCCGCTAATACCCGGGCAACCTGCTTCAGCATCTTCTCCATTTTATCAACTCGTTCAAGAAGATTTCCCTTCTCTGTCTCAGCCTCTATCTTCTCATTCATAAGGCTGTCAACATAGAACCGATATCCTTTGTCCGTCGGAATTCTTCCTGCAGATGTATGCGGCTGACATATATAACCCATGTCCTCCAGATCAGACATCTCATTCCTGATCGTCGCCGAACTTAAGTTCAAATCTGTATACTTTGAAATTGTCCGCGATCCTACAGGTTCTCCGGTCTCTAAATAATTGGAAACGATAGCTTTCAGAATTTTGACTTTTCTTTCGTCAAGTTCCATCTGCTCATCCCTTTCATTTTTGTTAGCACTCAAATACTTCGAGTGCTAACCACTAAAATTAATCTAACACCCACTACCTTGTTTGTCAACATTTATTTTGAAAAAAATCAAGAAAATTTATAATTTTTGAGCTTTGAAAAAATGAATGCCGAGTCCTGTAGAAATCACGGCATATAAAAGACTGATGATAATCGCAGCTAACGCATCTGTTCCGTTAAATGTAAGGTCACTTGTCATACCGAGAAGCTGCACGATCCAGATGTTATCCGACCACGCCGGCAGATTAAACAGATCCACAAGGACACGAATTCCGGGTGTAAATAACAGCACCAAAAGGACCGCGGCAGTCATAGACAAAACCGAATGTCTGATCAGTGAAACCAACATAAATGCAAACATCGCGCAGGCTCCGATCATTATAAACTGTAGCACTATCGCAAGCATTGTTTTTCCAATCCGGGAAGCTTCTGAAGCTTCAGGGACATTTCTAAAAAACAAAGCAGCCGCAATCCCTGAAATCAGAATATATTCCAGTAAGATCCCCCATGCATAAGTAACTGCCGCCAGCACTCTGGCAATATAACAGGCCGCTCTGCTTTTACTTCTCTGCAGCTCGCAGCGTATGGTATTCTGTTCGTAGTCTTCGGATATATGAAGGATAACCGGAAACATCATAAGAAGGACCAGAAGCTCCGAGGCAGAAAAAGCCGATGCAATATAAGCGATTCCGCCCATCTGACCTTTGATCGCTGTAATCGTCTGTTCTGAAAAGCCTGCTGCCGACAGGAAGTCGCTGCTTACCCCTGCACTTACATAATGAAGAAAAGCTGCTACAAGAATCGCAAACGGAATCACCAGAATCATGATCATTCTGCCATAAAAGCTTTTGCCATATCGAAATACTTCTGCTCTGTAAACATTCATACTGTTGCCTACGCTCCCTCTAAATAAGAAATAACCGGATCTATCTCCTGTTTTTAATATACCCGTGAGTGGTTTTTTATATTACAGATAAATAATCCGGTCACAGACCTGTTCCAGATCTCCGGGTATGTGGCTGGTAAGAATAACCGCCATTCCTTGTTTTCTTCGTTTCTCCAGATAAGATAAAAACGATGCTCTCGTAAACGGATCAAGCCCGTTCAACGGTTCATCAAGCAACGCCAGTCTTGTCTCTTTATGGATCGCAAGACAAAGCGCAAGCTTCTGTTTATTGCCAAGTGACAGCTTAGATGCTTTGATCCGGTCAAATTCATGGATACCCAAAAGATCGATCAAAGCTTCATCCGTAAGCTGCTTATCTCCGTTCATATGCTCCATCATTTTTATATTATCACGCACGGAAAGGTCTGAAAAAAAAGAGGGTCTGTCGATCACACATGCCATATCTCTGCCGGATATATCTGTTACATTTATCTGTCCTGAGCAGCTGCCCTTTTTCCGGGGAATAAAGCTCGCCAACATACGAAGTAACGTGCTCTTTCCACTTCCATTTTGTCCCGCCAGTCCGACAATCTCGCCTTTACGCAGTACAAATGTCAGATTCTTCTCCCACAACGGCTGTTCTGTTCCAGGATAGGTATAATTCAGTTCATTTATTTCTATAATAACAGCAGTCTGCTGCTCATTCGTCTCTTTTATCATATCCGAACCTGTCCCCGACTATCATTTCATTTATCTTTATCCTGTAAAAAATCTACAAGAATCCTGTTACTTACATCGATTCCCTTTCTGGTAAAACATACCATCCCCTTTTCATCTTTCATATGTCCGCTTGCCACATACCCTCTTATAATATCCCCATAAACATCATATAAGGAATGGCCGAATCGTTCATAGAAATCCGCCGCACTGATCCCTCTGGTCATTCTAAGCCCAAATATCACATACTCTTCCATCAATGTATCAATATCTACAGTTTCATCAATATGTCTGATTGAAAGCAGCTCCGGTATCCGGTACGCTTCATCGATCGAGCGTTTTTCAAATACTTCCTCCATCGTATCGACATACTGTTTTATATCTGACGTATTCGAATATCTTCTTCCGTTAAAAAAGGAAGCCGCACCTATACCGATCCCGATATATTCATCCATCGTCCAGTATACGATATTATGTCTGCATTCATATCCGGGCTTTGCATAATTTGAGATCTCATACCTTTTATATCCTGACATCTCGAGTACCTTTCCGGTTGCTTCATACATTTCACGGTCTGTTTCCTCATCCGGAAGCTTTGAAAGGAGTTTCTGATCCCCCGCAAGCGGTGTTCCATCTTCCACGATCAGGCTATATGAAGAGATATGCTCCGGTCTGCACTTCAATACACGCTCTAGTGTATCCAGGTAGGAATGAAGCGTCTGCCCCGGGATCGCAGAGATCAGGTCGACATTGATATTTCTGAAGCCTGCGTCACGTGCTGTCTGATAGGATGTCAGAAACTGTTCATATGTATGTATCCTGCCAAGCATGGCAAGCTCATCATTGTGTGCGGACTGCAGTCCGATACTCATACGATTGATCCCGGCCGCCAGATATTCCGCTGCTTTGATCGCAGTCAAAGTACCCGGATTCACCTCAATCGTAATCTCGGCTTCTTCGTCCACTTTAAAAATGCTTCTAAGGGTCGCCAATATATTCATGATCTCGCCCGGTAAAAGTATAGACGGAGTTCCTCCGCCTATAAATATCGTTTTTACAATATAGTCCTTTGATATGCTTTTATAGCTTAATAATTCTCTGCAAATGCTCTGGACATATGCCTTTCTAACCGCACCGCTCCGGTTGATCTGCGGGTCATCCGCACCAAAAGACAGGAAATCACAATATACACACTTCTTAACACAAAACGGAATATGTATATAAATGCTCAGTTTTTTTCTCATGTGTTTTTCCTGCCTTCTCGTTTTTTCTGTAAGCTGCTTTCTGCTTATATCAAAATCATTTTTGATTTATTTCATTCTAAATGTCCTGATTCAACCTGCAATTTTTTTATATTTATTCCTCATCAAGTTTTAATACGCTCATAAACGCCTGCTGCGGAATCTCTACATTTCCGATCTGACGCATACGTTTCTTACCTTCCTTCTGTTTCTCCAGAAGCTTCTTCTTACGGGAGATATCTCCACCGTAACATTTTGCAAGGACATCCTTTCTGACTGCTCTTACCGTCTCTCTGGCAATGACCTTGTTGCCGATCGCAGCCTGGATCGGAATCTCAAATAAATGTCTTGGGATCTCCTGCTTTAACTTCTCGCACATCTTTCTTCCGCGTTCGTAAGCAGTATCCTGATGAAGAATGAAGGATAACGCATCGACCTCTTCTTTATTGATCAGGATATCAAGTTTTACAAGCTCGCTCCGCACATAGCCCTTCATCTCATAGTCAAAGGACGCATAGCCTCTGGATCTTGATTTTAATGCATCAAAGAAATCATAGATGATCTCATTTAACGGAAGGTCATACCGAAGCAGCGCTCTGGTTTCTTCCATATATTCCATTCCCTGATATACGCCACGGCGTTCCTGACAGAGCTGCATGATCGCACCTACATATTCTGTAGTGACCATGATCTCCGCGGATACAAACGGCTCTTCCATATATTCGATATTTGACGGATCCGGCAGATTGGACGGATTCGTCAGTTCGATCATCTTGCCATCCGTTGTATGCACACGGTAAACAACGCCCGGCGCAGTCGTAACAAGATCCAGATTGAACTCGCGCTCCAACCGCTCCTGTATGATCTCCAGATGCAGAAGTCCAAGGAAACCGCAACGGAAACCGAAACCAAGTGCAATCGATGTCTCCGGCTCAAAGCTTAAGGACGCATCATTTAACTGAAGCTTCTCCAATGCATCGCGAAGATCCGGGTATTTGGCTCCATCTGCCGGATAAAGTCCGCAGTAGACCATAGGCTGTGCCTTCTTATATCCCGGAAGCGCCTCTGCGCATGGATTGTCGTTATCTGTAACGGTATCACCGACTGTAGTATCTCTGACATTCTTTAAGCTGGCAGTGATATAGCCTACCATTCCTGCCGATAATTCATCACATGGAACGAATCTGCCAGCCCCGAAGATTCCTACTTCTACTACCTCTGCAACAGCTCCGGTTGCCATCATGCGGATGGACGTCCCACGTTTTACCACACCGTCGAATAAACGGCAGAATATGATAACACCTTTATATGAATCATAAATACTGTCAAATATAAGTGCCTGAAGCGGTTTTTCCGGATCTCCTGCTGGTGCCGGGATCTTCGTAACGATCTGCTCTAAGACCTGATCGATATTGATACCATTCTTTGCCGAAATTCTCGGAGCATCCTGCGCTTCGATTCCGATCACATCTTCAATCTCATTTACCACACGCTCCGGTTCGGCCGAAGGAAGATCGATCTTATTGATAACCGGCATAACATCCAGATCGTGATCGATCGCAAGATATACATTTGCAAGTGTCTGTGCCTCGATTCCCTGTGCTGCATCCACAACCAGGATCGCACCCTCGCAGGCAGCCAGACTTCTTGATACTTCATAATTAAAATCAACATGTCCCGGGGTATCGATCAGATTGAAGATATATTCTTCTCCATCCTGTGCTTTATAGATCGTACGAACGCACTGTGCCTTGATCGTGATTCCACGTTCCCGCTCCAGATCCATATTATCAAGCACCTGATTCTGCATCTCACGTTCAGTCAATAAGCCAGTCTTTTCTATAATCCTGTCCGCAAGTGTCGATTTACCATGATCGATATGCGCTATAATGCAAAAGTTTCGTATCTTTGACTGATCTATATGAGCCATCCTGTTTTCCTCCGGTATCTGAATTTCTTTTCTCTTTTTATTTTAAGCATGCATTTCTGCAGGCAAATAATTTCGTGTTCATTATCATAACACAATCTCACTTTCCGCTCAATACTTTGTAAAGAATTGCAGACAGCGGTTCCATGGCATTTTTTGCCTCTTCTACCGTATTCGTCTGGCTGCCGACCTCTACTAATAACGACCGGGGCTTCAGATCCAGATTATATCGATATCCCTTAACAAATATCTTTCTTACAAAGGACTCATAATTTGCCTGTGCCGTCAGATACATCTGCAGACTGAAGGCAAGATTTTCTGTTTTGTATGGATTTGCCAGATATGATATGTCTCCGTTCTTATTTAATCGGCTCACTCCGTTTAAAAACATAACCTGCGCAGTCTTTTTTTCCCCGATCTCCGTGATCAGATATGTATCCTCGGCTACACCGTCTCTGTGAATATCGATCACGACATCAATAGACGGGTATTCCGTAAGAATCTTCTGAACTCCCTCTCTTGCATAATCATATGCCGCGCTTCGATCCAGCTCCCCACCGGTCATATCGTAGGCTGTCGTATCGTGATAGACTGCCACCCCGTAATTCTCTTCGAGAAGCTGCGTCAGGTAATCACCAACGCCGATCACGGTATCCTCAACCTTGCCCGGCTCGGAATCTTTAAAGCTCTCCGTTCCGTGTGTATGATAGATCAGCACCTTATAGTTCTTATCCTCTGTATTGATCGTCAGATCCATAGAGGCAAGATCCTGCCCGTTTAATTCTTCCCTGGATACATTTGTCGTACTGTCGATCACATAGAAGTGATTTTTTATATAATCATAATCAGCAAGCTTTTCCTGCATATAACTGCGACATCCTGCCATCGCAGCTATCGATGCTGTCGCTTCTCTGTTCTCCCGCATGACATTTTTCGATAGATCCTTCCGAATGTCCGTCTCTGCAATATCCGTCTCCTGTTCTGATGCACAGGACACAAATGCACCTGCAAGGCAATATTCCTGCAAACAATCTTCTAAAAAACAGGATGCTTCTTCATGTTGCTTTCCCTCCTGCTGTATATTCGGCTTCTGATCCGACGATATCGTTCCTGTCAAAAGCTGTCGCAGCATATCCGTCTTTGTCTCATCATCACATTTTGTAAACCATATTGTAAAAAAGGCTATGACTAGAAAAAAACAATAACGCATTCTTCTTTTTTCACATCTTGTCTGACAGTTTCTCATTCCGGATAAACTCATTACTTTTTATTATTTATCAGTATATGAGTCCTTCCTGAAAATAATACCATTTATTGCTTCGGATATTGTGAAGCTGATTCGTCTTACCAGTTCATCAATATTTTTTGGAGTAACAAACATATCCGCAAGCTCCGGTTCTACCAGATGATATGCGATCTGATATCTCTGCTGCTCGGACAATTCTTTCACCAGCTTCTTCCCATGTATCTGATCAAATGCATCGGCGATCTCATCAAGAGAATCATCGATGATAGACGGAACCGATATAACTGTCGGAACTCCAAGTGCGATGACCTTTGTTTTTATATTATCTGAGTTGATCTCCATCCGGTTATTTCCGACGCCGGAGCCCGGACTGATCCCGGTATCCGTAAGCTGCACAGTCTTGTTCAACCGCTTACTGCTTCTGGCCGCAAGAGCATCAATTACAAGAACCGCATCTACCTTGATATTCCCACAGATTCCTTTTATGATCTCCACCGTTTCAATTCCTGTCTGTGCCATAACGCCCGGACAGATCGCCGATATATCATATTCCTGTCTGCCCGATACAGGGATCTTCTCGATTCCCAGATGTCTGGTTATAAAGAGATGATCAACAACCAGCGGACCGAGTGAATCCGGTGTCACCTCACGGTTTCCGAGACCTACGACCAGAACGGAGCTTGCATCTCCCAGTAATTTTTTAAGATTATTTGATAGTTCACGGCACAACGGCTCATGGATCGTTTCATCAAATTCTCGGATCTCCGGACATTCGATCGTAATATAAGTTCCAAGAGGCTTGCCAAGTGTCTCTGCCCCTTTCTCATTTGTTACATTGATCGTCGTTGTCCTGATACCCTGCCGGTGGATCTTTGTCGCAATCTGTATTCCATCCAATTCTCCGCGATCTTTTATATCTTCTCGTAATTCTATCGCAAGGTCTGTCCGAATCGTTCGTTCCATAGCCGTTCCCCATTTCTGTCTATTCTCTCTCCGGCAGAAAATCGTAGTTTCAGCCGGTATGCTCTGGTATATAAAATGCCCCGAATGAATATTTCTATTCACCGGGGCAATGCCTGTTCCACATTATCTTACATAATCTTTTTAATTATCCGGTTTATTACCTCAGGATACCCGCAGATCGTCATAACCGGTGGGTTCCATTTTACAAATGCCGTATCCTTAAAACAGGTAGATACACCAACCTCTATTCCTCCCTCCATCTCGGAAGAACGGACGATCCGTTTAAATTTGCTCTTGTCTTTTACAAGGCTCCATGCGGCTTTACCGATCGTGAAATCCACAATCGGATAGCCGCCCTCATAACCGGTTACAACTGCATCTTCAATAAATGAGTATTCTTCTTTCCATGTAGCAACTGCATCTTCAATCGATTCAAACATAGTGTCTGTATTCCTTTCTTTTTTATTCTGACTTTTATGCTTATTCATATCGTATTTTTTACATATAATACAAGTATAGCACACAGTTTTTTAAAATGCCTTAATTTTATTTCAGAAATGATTTTATACTTTATTATTATGTAAATCTCTGCTATAATGAGTTGTATTTATGATCGAACTTAATTTAAGGAGGATTTTCCATGGATTTTAGCAAAAAGGGCGTGGAAAAGAAACAGAAAGCTCTCGTTTCTAAACTACCCCGAAATAAAAAGAAACTGACGGTTTCTCTGTTCAAGGCAATGCTTGTCTTATTTCTGGCGATCATTGTTCTTGGTATCGGAGCCGGCTTCGGTGCACTAAAGGGAATTCTGGATGATACACCGGAGGTAAATGCAAAGGATCTGATCCCGAAAGGATATCAGACAACCCTGTACGATCAGGACGGCAAGGAACTCAAAGTTCTTGCAAGCTTCGATGCAAATCGCGAATATGTTTACTACGATGATATCCCGGAAACACTTGTAAATTCCTTTATCGCGATTGAAGATAAACGTTTCTGGGAGCATAACGGTATCGATGTTCAGGGTATCATGCGTGCCTTCGCCCACGGTCTCCAGTCCGGTGACTTTGATCAGGGTGCCAGCACACTGACCCAGCAGTTGATCAAGAACCAGATCTTCAATGTCGGTCTGGATGAGAAAACCATGTTTGACAAGATCGAACGTAAGGTTCAGGAACAGTATCTCGCTGTTGAGATTGAAAAAGTCCTGCCAAAGAAAAGTATCGCTGAATACTATCTGAATACTATCTACCTTGGTCAGGGACGATACGGAGTAGAAACCGCATCCCAGTATTATTTTAATAAACAGTTAAAAGACCTGACGATCTCCGAGTGTGCGGTTCTCGCTGCAATCCCTCAGAACCCAAGTAAATTTGACCCTGTCGTTTTCCCGGAAGAAAATGCCAAAAGACGACTGATGGTTCTTAAAAATATGCTAGATCAGAACATGATCTCCCAGTCAGATTATGATACAGCAATTGCCGATGATGTATATGCTGAGATCAAAAAGGTATCATCCATAAAGAAATCATCACCGACAAAGGTAAACTCCTATTACATCGATGAAGTAATTAACCAGCTGGAAGATGACTTCATGGCAATGGGATATTCCAAATCAGAGGCAGACAGTATGATCTACTCCGGCGGTCTGGAAGTTCATACCTGTCAGGATACAGAGATTCAGGATATCTGTGATACTGTATTAAATGATGAGGACAACTATCCAACTGACAGTTACCAGCTCTCCTATGCACTGACTCTCGTAGATGACAATGGTGAACAGTATAACTACAGTCAGAACATGATGGTAACATGGTTCCAGGAAGAAAAAGGACAGTCTTCTTTCGACCTGATCTTCTCCAGCGAGGATGACGCAAGAGCCGCTGCCGATGAATATAAGGCTCACCTGATTGCAGATACCGGATACAAAGAACAGCTCGAAAGCTATAAGGTAAGCGTTGAACCACAGATCTCCTTCACCCTGATGGATCAGGAGACCGGTCAGGTAAAAGCGATCGTCGGCGGACGTGGAGAAAAGACAGAGGATCGTTCCTTTAATCGTGCTACAGAAGCAACCAGACAGCCCGGATCAACCTTTAAGGTTGTAGCATCTTTCCTTCCTGCACTGGACGGCTGCGGCATGAGTCTTGCAACCGTATACAAAGATGAACCATACACCTATGCAAACGGCGGCGAAGTCAGAAACTGGTACAGTGGCTACCGTGGTCCAAGCACGATCCGACAGGCTATTCAGAATTCCATGAATATTCTTGCTGTTAAGACGATCACGGATGTTACTCCGGAACTTGCTTACGAATACCTGTTAAAGCTTGGATTTACAACTCTTGTAAAGAGCCGTACGAATTCAAGCGGCGGAATTGAATCGGACATCAACCAGTCCCTCGCCCTTGGCGGTCTGACCGATGGCATCACAAACCTTGAGATCACAGCTGCATATGCAACAATTGCAAATGAAGGCAATTATATCAAACCTATCTTCTATACAGAAGTATATGACCATGACGGAAACCTGCTGATCGATAACCGGAAACCGGAGGAATCCGCAGTTATTTCACCTCAGAATGCATGGTTATTAACAAGTGCAATGCATGATGTAGTAACGATCGGTACCGGTACTGCCGCAAATCTTTCATGTGGTCTTTATACCGCAGGTAAGACAGGTACAACCTCCAGCAACTACGATGCATGGTTCTGTGGATACACTCCATACTATACCGCATCTATCTGGATAGGATTTGATGTGAATACAAACTTTGCCGCAGGAAACTATCACAAGAATATGTGGCGTAAGATCATGGATGAAATTACAGAAGTCAAAGGCTTAGATACTTCAAAGACATTTGAGATGCCGGACGGAATTATCCGTGCAACCGTTTGTAAGGATACTGGTCTTCTTCCGGTAGAAGGCTGCGATACGATTACAGATTATTTTGCAAAAGGAACAGTTCCGACAAAGAAATGTGGCGGTAATAAAAAGATCGTGCTTTGTAACGAATCTCATAAGCCTGCTACAAACACATGTAAGGAAACAACCACTTATTATTATACAGTTGATGACGATGGAAAGATCGAGATCATCGATGCCGACTTCGAATACGATCAGGATATCTTAAAAGAGAAATGTCCACTTCATCCTGAGGAAGAAGAAACAGAGGATACCACAGAGGAAGATAAGAAAGAGTACAAGATCTCCTCATCTTCAGAAGGCGGCGGTTCGATCTCACCTACAATAACCGTTAAGAAGGGCAAATCAACAACCTTCTACATCACACCTGATAAGGGCTATACCATTTCAGATGTAATCGTAGATGGAAGCTCCGTTGGTGCGGTAACCTCTTACAAATTCTCGAAGGTAAAGGGAAATCATACGATCAAGGCTGTCTTCAAGAAGAAAGACAAGCCTACGACAGAGGAACCTACCACAGAACCTCCGACACCGGAGCCTACGACAGAACCTACTACGGAACCTCCGACACCGGAACCTCCGACACCGGAGCCTACGACAGAACCTACTACAAAGCCTGCAACAGAGCCTGAAACAAGCTCGGGCGGTGAGTAATAGAGAATAAGAGTAATACACATAAAAGAGAACGCTGGTGTTTATCTATTATGTAGCAAGCCTATCCGAGTGTCGGCACTTCGACAGCGTATTTTGCTGTCCTATGTGCCGTTACACCGCGGATAGAGCGAAAGTGTCTTGCGTAATAATAGGATAAACATCAGCGTTCTTTCTTTTATGTGGATTAATTCTATTTCGTCATCTTTGGTTTAAATATCAGTGATGCTATATAAGAAAAGATCAATGCCGCGGAGGTTCCCACTGCCGCCATTTTAAAGCCTCCCCGGAACAGTCCTATGAATCCATCCTGATCTACCGCTTCTTTGATTCCCTTCCAGAGGTTATATCCAAATCCCGATAAGGGAACGGATGCTCCACAGCCTGCAAATTCTAAAAATGGTTCATACACCCCTATCGCACCGAGAACCGCCCCCGTACAGACAAGAAGTACCATTATGCGTCCCGGCAACAGCTTTGTATTATCCATAAGGATCTGAACCAGAACACAGATCAATCCACCAATAATAAATGCTTTTATATAATCCATATACTATCTCTACTCCCTTTCTATTATTACACCATGTGCAATACCCGGTATATTCTGACCTTCGTTGTAACTGACCGTAGACAGAAGGGCTCCCGTAGGCACGAAAAGTACCCTTTTCCATGAACCCTCACGAAGCTGTTTTAATATATACCCTGCAAGTGTGATCGCCGAACAGCCGCATCCCGAGCCGCCTGAATGTGTATCCTGTTCTTCATTATCAAATATCTCAATTCCACAATCCATATGCTGTCTGCTGATATCTACACCATTATCTTTTAGCAGATCAATCAAAATTTTCCGACCAATCTTTCCCAGATCGCCGGTAATGATCCGATCATAATATGTCGGTTTCACATCAAAATCCTGTAGATTCTGATAGATCAAATCTGCCGCAGCAGGAGCCATACATGCTCCCATATTAAAGGAATCTTTTACACCGTAATCAACGATCTTCCCTGTCGTAACTCCTTTGATCCTGACAGATACAGGTGCATCATCATCTTTTTTACTTCCTATTACAAATGCTCCGCTTCCGGTTACCGTCCATGTCGCGGACAACGGACGCTGATTTCCGTATTCCAGTGGAAACCGGAACTGTTTCTCCGCACTTCCATAATGACTGGAGGTTGCCGAGACAACATAATCTGCATATCCTGCCGCAACTGTCATCGCCGCAAGTGATAAACCCTCACCGCAGGTCGAACAGGCTCCATATAAGCCAAAGATCGGTATATCCATATCCTTGACACCGAAGGTTGTCGCGATCAGCTGCCCCAGCAGATCTCCTGCGAACAGATAACGGATATCAGATTTCTCTTTACCTGCCTTTTTGATCGCAAGCTCCACTGCTTGCTTTACCATCTCGCTCTCTCCTTCTTCCCATGAATCCTTTCCAAATGTCGGATCTTCCGATACGATATCAAAATATCCCGCAAGCGGTCCGTCTGCTTCTTTCGGTCCGCAGACAGATGCCTCTCCCAATATATATGGGGGATCCGTAAAACTAACACTCTGTTTTCCTATCATCCTGTTCATGTTATGTGTATCCTTTCTTTTTACATTGTAATAATATTTATTCATTTGTAATTTGCAGGTAATTTATACATGCAGAATATGCGCTGGACAAATTCTTCATTTCGGAGTAATCTTAAACAGATGCAAATTATCGACTGCATATAAGATCAGATATCCGGTATGCAGATTTTAAAAGAAAATCTGAAATGGAGTTAATTATGCTTTTTACAAAAGAATATTGGTTAAACTGTATTGATCGAACAAAACGATATATTAAAACATTTATAAAATGGATAATATGTTCTATTATAATCGGAACAACCTGTGGTGCTGTCGGAACAGTCTTCCACTACAGCGTTGAATATGTTACAAAATATCGGGACAGTCATTCATGGATCATATATCTTCTGCCTCTTGCCGGTCTGGTCATCATCTTCTTATACAGAAGCTGCGGACTTAAGCACGACAAAGGTACAAATCTGGTCATCGGTTCAATCCGAAATTCAGAGTATAATGTTCCATTTCGAATGGCTCCGTTAATATTTATCTCAACCGCTATCACTCATCTTTTCGGCGGATCCGCCGGTCGTGAAGGAGCTGCTTTGCAGATTGGCGGAAGCATCGGCGCGTCAATCGGAAAACTGGTAAAAATGAATGATAACGATAAGCACATTATGACGCTGTGTGGCATGAGTGCTGTATTTGCTGCTTTATTCGGAACACCGGTCACAGCTGCCTTATTCAGCGTTGAGGTTATCAGTATCGGTATTCTCTACTACAGTGCTCTGGTGCCTTGTATCCTGTCAGCAACCATTGCATATGCGATCACTGAAAAATTTCATATAACTCCAACTTACTTTATACTAAATCAGGTTCCCGAGATGTCCCTGGCAACCGGTATTCGTGTTGTTATCCTCGCAGTTGTCGTTGCGATAGTCAGTATATTATTCTGCCTGTCTATGCAGGCAACAGGAAAAGCCTTTAAGAAATTTTTCAAAAATCAATATGTACGGATCTTCGTTGGTGGTGTCCTTGTGGTTCTGCTCACTATATTAGTTCGTTCCAATGATTACAACGGAGCAGGTATGAATATCATCGAGCAGGCAATTCATGGAGAAGCAAAACCGGAAGCTTTCCTGCTCAAACTGATCTTTACCTGTATTACCATCGGCTGTGGCTTCCGTGGCGGTGAGATCGTTCCTTCTTTCTTTATCGGCGCTACAGTCGGTTGTACCGTAGGTGGCTGGATCGGACTTGATCCCGGCTTTGGAGCCGCTATGGGGCTTGTATGTCTGTTCTGTGGCGTTGTAAACTGTCCACTGGCATCTTTAGTCCTCAGTATTGAATTATTCGGTGCAAGCGGCATTCTGCTCTTTGCTATCGGAGCCAGTGTCAGCTATATGTTATCCGGCTACTACAGCCTGTACAGTGAACAGAAGATCATCTATTCGAAGCTTCGTCCTCACTATGTAAACCTTTATACAAACCAGGAAGTGAAGACGATCGAGCATGATGAATAGCTCTATTGTATAGAACAAAAGAAAAAGAAGACATTTGTCTTATATAATGTCTTACTGCGGTTTCTGTTCGATGCATATGCCTGATTCGTAAATACTCCTGTGCCAACTCGCTCTTCGAGCTCATACAGGCACCCGTATTTACTGGCACTATGCATCTCTCAACGAAATCCTCGTAAGGTCACTACATAAGACAAATGTCTTCTTTTTCTTTCTGCCATATATATTATTTTCTTTATAAGCTTTTATATATTATTTTATTCTGCTTTGTCCGTTTCTTCTGTTGTCTTATCGTCGGACTTGTCTGTTTTTGTATCATCTTTTTTATCCGACTTTTTGTCTGACTTTTTATCCGATTTCTTATCGTCTTTCTTTTCGGAATCTTTCTTCTCCTCAGTTGTCTCTTTCTCTTTTGTTCCTCGAAGAATGACTTTGTTACGTTTGTCATAGACACTGACGGATTCCGGTTCGGATGATATCTTCTCACCATTTTCATCATATACGGTACGATAGGTCTGAACCTTAAGTCCGGTGATACCTGTTACAGAGACTTTTTCTTCTCCTTCTTCTAAGGTATCATCATCCTCGTATTCTGTCTCGTAATCGTAGGTTGCTACAACTTCACTTGATAAGGACACTTTAAAGCCTTTTAATTTTGTTCCATAGATAGAACAGGTAACAACGCCACCGCCATAAGATGAAACGATCTTGATCGGATAATCGGTGTTATTTGTAAATCTGTAATCCGGACCGCCCCAGGATACTGTTGCATCAAATCCTGTATCTACATAGGCAGACGGATGTGGATGACAGTGTCTTTCGTTGATCTGAAGATTCGCATACAGACATGCATCATACAGTGTAGACGATACCTGACAGATTCCTCCTCCAACTTCATCCACGGATTCACCATTAACATAAGAAGGTGCTGCGCTGAAACCATTTTCAATCGTTCTCTGTCCTACAACATTGTTAAACGAGAACTGCTCACCCGGCATAAGAATCGTTCCATTACAATTCTCAGCGGCCTTTGCAACATTAGACTTTCTCGCTTCTGTCCCTCCAACATTCGTGCTGAACGAACTTAAGGTATCACGGAACAGATAGGACTGTAAAGTCTCCTTTGACAATTCAGGTTCTGTATATACCAGATCTATACTGACCTCTTCACCATCCTTGGCTGCCTCTAATTTCTTTGCAGCTGCATCTTTATCAAAGCTGACACCGGTTACAGAATCTGTTACACTATAATCATTTTCAGGATCAAGTGTAGCATCTGTGGGTTCAACATAGACCTCATCATAGATCAGATCAAGATCTACATCTCCATATGTAAGCGGACATTCGATCGACTCTGCATAGTTACCGGCCGTGATCAGCTCAGCCATCCGGTCAACCAGCGCATCGGTATCTACAACATAACCGCCTCTACCCTTTGTTACGATAATCTTATCTTTTTCTACCGTATAATACTTATCTTCAAGCCCTTCTAACTTATTAAGCTCAGACTGCTTAACTGCCGTATATAACAGCTTCTTATCCTTCAATGAAGGTTTTGCCTGAATCTCCTGATCTCCGAACAGGGCAGCTACAAAATTCCATCCTCTTGCAAGGAAGGAATGCTTCTCATCATTTGCCTTTTTTACTGCATCCGTAACATCCAGATCAAGTGCATCTTCAATCACGATACAGTATTTCTTATCCTTAACCGTTACGTCAATGGATGCATTGCTGTATTCCGTCCGGAACTGCTCTTTTACTTCCTCTGCCGCCTGTGCCACTGTCATACTGCTGACATCAATTCCGTTAATGCTTGTATTCGGGAAAAATTTTTTATTTCCGATACATGCACATGCGATCAGATAAAACACACCTAATGCAACAATAACACATATCGTCGTAGTAATACTTCTTTTTGCTTTTTTCATGATGTATCTCCATTTTACTACATTTGAGGATATACGCATCAAACTGATGGTTAAAATCCCCTACATTAATATATTCAACCATTTGTTAAAGTTATCATAGGAATTTTTATATGTCAATACGGATTCCAAAGGAAAGAAATATTTCACAAAAGCTATATTCTTTCATAAAAAATATGTAACAATTTTGGAACAAACACATACCGGCAGGGTTATACCCAGCCGGCAAGTTTACAGATCCAATAAATAACTCCGAGTCCCCATGACACGAAAATTCCATACATGATAACAGGTCCTGCGATCGTGAAACATTTCACACCTTTTCCAAACACCTCACCTTCGGTCTGAAATTCTATGACCGGGGCACAGACGCCATTTGCAAAACCGGTGATCGGAACAAGCGCTCCCGCCCCACCGTATTTGGCTATCTTCTTATAAAGATTAAACCCTGTCAGGATAACGCTGATCAAAACAAGAATAACAGACACATAGGAAGAACTGTCGTTCTTATTCCATCCAAAATACTGTAACAGGTTAAACAAACCCTGCCCGATCGTACAGATGAGTCCTCCAACCAGAAATGCCCACAGACAGTTTCTGAATGAATTCGATGTCGGAGTTACTGTTTCTACATACTGATTATATTCCTTTTCTTTTGGTTCATATTTCATACCGTACACCTCTGTTTCTTTCATTATTATAAGTTTTCTTTGTTTTGTCTGTCAGACCAGTCCGGTAGAGATCAGTCCTATTATCGATCCTACAAGTTTACCTGCAGCCACCGCATAGATCACATAGGGAATATACCGTCTGACGGAAAACCGCCTTGAAATGATCGGGAACACATTTAACACCTCTGCCAGAGCTCCAACCAGACAGCCGGTAAATATACCGCCGAACAAAGTGACAAATGCCAGACCGGGAAGTAAAAGCGGAATTCTAATATTAAACAGATAAATGACATTACCCACAACTGCACCATAGGCAAGCAGACATTCAATCAACATATAGTGCCTGTCACCTTTTACCTTTTCCGCAAGCTTCGGAAATACACCGATCAGAGAAATAAATGCAAAATATCCACTGGATATTGCTGCACCGCCAATAAATGCAACAGCCGCATAACAGATAAGTCTAATCAGCATCCCGGACATCCTTCTTTCTTGTAGCATCCGTTATGATCGTCTGGTTCACTTCCTGTTCATATTGGCGCATCTGGACCTGAAGCGGTGTCGGATCATCCGTGAATTTCTTATTGGTTCCGTGATTAAAGAATATGATGATTCCGATAAATAACCCGATTGAATAGGAGACGGCTCCTATCGCAGCCCCGGACTCACTTCCCCCGGTAAATACATTTTGCAGCAGGTCAAGCTGTCCAAGCAGGTTTACATCGGAATTATAAGATATGATAGAAAATCCCGCCCCAAAGAATGCGATCAGACAGAGCAGAATAAACTTAAATGTCTGCTTGATCCGGTCTGACGGATCAAATGCTTTGTAATATACAACCACATTGGGCTGGCCAAGATTTGTAATGCTGACTTCCTCGTCGCAATTCTTCTTGATCTCCTCAATGATATCCAGAATCGATATGACCTGCTGCCCTTTTGAACCGGTTGAAAAATTCATAAGCACAAGCTTTTCGATTTTGTTCTTCAGATCCGGATTATCCGCTACAACCTTTGATACATCCTTTATCCGAACCTTCCGCTGTTCGGCAAGAACATTTTCAGCCAGCTGCAGATAAACCATATATGCCATTTTTCATCACCCGCTTTATTCCATATTCCTATAGAAAATAGGATGTCAGCATTTGTTATATTTTATACATATTCTTTGAGTTTCTCTAAAATTTTCTTCTCCTTCCTGCTTACCTGAACCTGACTGAGTCCAAGCGTCTTTCCTGTCTCTGTCTGTGTACGGTCTTCAAAATATCGAAGTCTGATCAGCATCTGTTCGTCCGGATCAAGCCGATCCAACAGCTGTGACAACGTAATATGATCCACAATATCCTGACTGTATTCCTCAGTCTTTGATAGGACTCCGGGCGTATCTAAAGATTCAATCTCCATCGACGCTTCCATCGCCATTACAATATCTCCGGCATCAAAGGACAGTGCAGCAGCTATCTCCGTAATCTCCGGTTCATAACCTTTTTCTTTCTTTATCTTCTGTCTGTACTGTTCTACCTTCATATTCATTTCTTTCAGGCTTCTGCTCACCTTGATCGCACCGGAATCCCGTAGAAAACGTCTGATCTCTCCCTGAATCAGCGGTACTGCATATGTGGAAAATTTTACATCATACTCAAAGCTGAACTTGTCAATACATTTGATCAGTCCTATACATCCGATCTGAAACAAATCCTCGATGTCATATCCTCGTCCTGTAAATCTTCTTGCTACACTCCATACAAGCCCAAGATTCTGTTCAATCAGTTTCTCTTTTGCATGGTCATCCCCATTTTTCGCCTGTAAAAGAAGATCCAGATTATTTTCCATTTACATCGCACATCCTGTCCCTATTTTTTTCGTCATCTTTACTACTGTTCCGACTCCCGGCTCCGATTCCACCGTCAGCTCATCCATAAACGCTTCCATAAATGAAAATCCCATTCCTGATCTTCCATCTGTTCCGGTTGTATACATCGGTTCCATAGCTTTATCAACATCTTCGATTCCGCATCCATGATCTGTGATCTCTATGTACAGGATTCTGTTTGCAATACGGGATACAATTTCGATCACACCATCTTCTCCCTTATATCCATGGATGATCGAATTCGTAACAGCCTCTGATACCGCTGTTTTTACATCTGCCACTTCTTCTAATGTCGGATTTGTTCTTGTCATAAATGATGCAACAACAACTCTTGCAAAGCTCTCATTTCTTGGATCACTTCCAAATTCTATTTTCATTTCATTTCTGTCCATTTCCGTCTTCTCCTTTTCTTCTATGAGGTATGTACAGTCCGATACGCTTCCTCAAAATTTCCTGCTTTTGTTACGATCTTAAATATTCCGGACATCGTAAGCAGCCGTTCCATTCTGTCATTACTGTTTATGACAAATGCCTGTCCGCCTCGGTCATAGACATTACGAAACCGCCTGGTTATAAATCCAATTCCGGAGCTGTCCATCATATTTGTGTGCTTAAAGTCAAAGACCACATAACGAACCCTGGAATCAGAAAAAGCATCTTCCGTTTCTTCTACCAATCCGGCTGCACGATAATCGTCTACTTCCTCAGGAAGTTCGATCAGTATAGTATCCCCAATCTTTTCATAATTATTCATATTTCCCTCCTTTTTTCATACATGTATTTTTGTATATATATTACTGTCTGATATCGCATGATTAATTCCACAAAAAAAGACAAACAGGCGTGTCTATCTCCTATTTGTCTTTTGTATTTTATAATATTTATTTTTTTACACATCTATTACTCATTCAAAGGATCCGGTCCGGGCTCTGTGGTCCCCGTCTCTTGCGTTGTTCCTTCCTCTTGAGTGGTTCCCTCGGTAGTAGTATCAACAGTGCTTTCCCCGTCTCCCGCATCTTCACTTGTCTTAACGCCGGATAATGAAACTGCAACTGTATAGTAGATAGAATCCGGACATTTATCAAGGAAGGTTTCAAATGCCGTCTTTGCTTTATCTTCATCCTCTGTACCAAGGTAACAAAGTGCTTTGTAATATAACGCAACATCATAATCCGGGCTGGTCTCCAATACTTTATCAAGCTCTGTCATAGCTTTATCATACTGTGTATCGTTATAATATTTGAGTGCCAGCTGCATAGATACTTTATCTGCATCTGCTAACTCTGCCTTACTTTTCTTCTCATACTCCGACACCTGTTTTGTCAATGTATCATTCTTTGTCGTAAGCGTATCAAGCTGATCCTGCAATGACGAAATCTTGGTATTTTTATCTGCCAGATCTTCACTGTAAGCGATCTTCACATCCCGACTCTCGTTATCCGCATTCTTGCTATGTTGCGGCATTATAAGGAACCACATAACCGCCAGTCCGAGCAGAAGTCCCGCAAATACATATGCAAGTGAATATTTGTAAAAATTGATATCCTTATATCTGCCAACCGGAACCGGTTTTCCTTCATAATCAACCGAGTCAGTATCTACATATGCCCGTGGCTGGTCTTCCACAAATAAAAGATCTGCGTCATAATCATCATCCGGATAATCACGAAAACTCATGATCTCCTCATCCGTATGTCCCATCTCGTTAAAATAACGGACAGCCAGCGGGTTCGTTCTGTCGATCTTGATAACACGTTTTAATGCTTTTCTCGCCTTATCATATTTGTTATCATCGATCAGAAGAAGTGCCATCAACAAATATCCGTTTACAAACTTCGGATTATCCGACAAGACTTTTCTAAGCTGGATAAAGGCAAGATCCTTACTGCCCTGTCTGGCATAGTTTACTGCCTGATTGTATTTTCTCGCCGCATTATTCGTCGTCTCAAGCTTATGGGGATTTCCCTTTACTTCTTTGATGTAGCGTTTTGCAACATTACGTCCGCTGAAATAATTCACACTGATGACCCAGTGGCTTAATGCCAGAACAACTTCACCGGTTTCATAATATACAAGTCCCAGAAGATTTCTGGCATCAATGTTCATTTTATCATATTTAAGAGAGATCTTTAATGCTTCCTCTGCACCGCTCATATCACGGACTCTGGCTTTATCCAGACCGATATTATAATAATATTTGGATGTGTTCAGTGCTTTATTTACAAACTCACTCTTTAATCCGCACTGGCTGCAATATCCGGTAACAAGGATCTTACCGCCACAATGCTTACAATTCAGTACATCTGCCATCTTATTTCTCCGTTTCCTTTGCTACACGAAGCATCTCCTGCATAATATCCGAGATATCCTTCAGATCATTATTATAAATGGCATCTTCTGCCTGATCTACTTCCAGAGTCGGTCTGAATTTTTTTACTTCTTCATCAAAGTTTATCATGATATTCCTCCATATTTGCAGATTACTCTTTTATCCCTGAAAGCCATCGTTTAACTTCACCAACCAGATAAAGAGAACCCACACAATAGACTGCTGAATCTGTAATCTGTTCTTTATAACGGATAGCGGCATTCATTGCTTCTGCAATATCCTCATATGCCTCCACCGCATGTCCTGTGTATTTTCGAAATCTGTCAGCGATCAATGCAACAGGTGCTTTCCGTTTATTATCCACACTCGTAACTATGATCTTCTCAAATGAAAGTTCTTCTGTCAGATCCCGTATCATCGTATCATAATCCTTGTCCTTTACTGCTGCAAAGACCAGGATCTTCTTTTTCTTCGTATAAAGCGTCCGAAGTGTTCTGCAATAACATTCGACCGCTTCCGGATTATGCGCACCATCTACAAACAGATCAGGTGCAATCTCCTCCATCCTGCCTTCCCATGAAAAATCAAGCAATCCGCTTCTGACTGCCTGCTCTATCCTGACATCAGCACCTGCATTTTTCTCGTATTCCATATCCCTGATCTGCATCAGGATATCAAAGGATGCAACTGCAAGGCAGGTATTTTCGACCTGATAAAGAGACGTTTTCGGTATCCTCAAATGGTCATAATTATAATACCGATTATGAAATGAAAAATCAATGGTTTTATCATCTATTTCATTTATTATATAGTTTGATTTTTCGACCGCTGTTACGGCAGAATCCAATTCTTTTGCACGAGTCTCTATGATTCCAGACGAAACCGCATCCCGCTTGAAATATACGACCGGAACTGACGGTTTGATGATCCCTGCTTTCTCTCCTGCGATCTTAGCGATCGTATCTCCAAGATATTCCATATGATCAAGTCCTACCGATGTGATGATGCAAAGCTCCGGTCTTACGACATTAGTTGCATCCAGCCTGCCACCCATTCCGGTCTCATAAATCACATAATCCGGCTGCTTCTTCTCATAATAAACAGCCGCCATCGCAAACATCACTTCAAAGAAAGACGGATGAACGATGAACTTCTTCCGCACCTGCTCAAACGCCCATGTAAAATCCTCATCCGATATCATTTCATCATCATATCGGATCCGCTCATTGATCGAGACAAGATGCGGTGATGTAAACAATCCTACATGAAAGCCTGCATGCATCAGTATCGTAGCAAGCGCCTTTGCCGTTGATCCCTTACCGTTTGTTCCTGCTATATGGATCACTTTGCTCTTATCCTGCGGATTCCCTAAACGTTCAAGAAGACTGGCAAGATTCTCTGTGCCAATCTTCTGTGCGAACAGTGGAATGCTTAGGATATACTCAACTGTTTCCCTGTAATTCATCTGACATTCCGCCTATCTGTTATCTATCTTTTCCGGATACAGGTCATGATTTGACATTCTGTTCCATGCAACTTCTTCCCATTTTGTTCCCGGTCTTCCGTAATTACAATATGGATCGATCGAGATACCGCCTCTCGGAGTGAATTTGCCCCAGACTTCAATATATTTCGGATCCATCAATTTGATCAGATCCTTCATGATAATGTTCATGCAGTCCTCATGGAAATCTCCGTGATTTCTGAAACTGAACAAATATAATTTTAAAGACTTGCTCTCTACCATCTTCACATCCGGAACATAGGATATATATACGGTTGCAAAATCCGGCTGTCCCGTGATCGGGCATAAGCTGGTAAATTCCGGACAATTGAACTTGACAAAATAATCATTGTCCTGATGTTTATTGATAAAGGTCTGTAACATCTCCGGTGCATAGTCCATGCTGTATTTTACATTCTTATTGCCGAGAAGTGTTACATCTTCCATTTCTTCTGCGGTTCTTCCCATCTTCTGTTACCTCCTTATTCATCTGCTTCTTCTGCTGCCTTTGACACACATTTGATCAGGATCTGAACAGCCTTATCGCACTGTTCCTTTGTTACGATCAGTGGCGGTGCCATACGGATCACATTTGGTCTTACCGCTGTGATCAACAGTCTGTTCTCAACAGCCAGATGCTTTACTTCGTTTGCGATCGGTTTGGTGAATTCAACGCCAACCAGAAGTCCGCGTCCGCGTACTTCCTTCACATACGGAAGGGAATAAAGCTGTTCTGCAAAATAAGCTCCTGTCTCTTTTGCATTCTCTGCAAGATGATTGTCTAAGATCTCATCGATCTCTGCAAGTGCGGCTGCACAGCATACAGGATTGGCTGCATAAGTAGAACCATGTGCCCCCGGTGTAAATGCACTTGCAAGCTCTGCTGATGTACAAAGTGCGCCGATCGGCATACCGCCGCCGATTGCTTTTGCCATAGATACCATATCAGGCTTCACTCCATAGGTCATAAATGCCATCGTATCTCCGCATCTGCCCCATCCGGTCTGTACCTCATCGAATAACAACAGGATGCCGGTCTCGTCACAGTAAGCACGAAGTCCTTTTAAGAATTCCTCCGTTGCCGGATATACACCACCCTCGCCCTGAACAGGCTCTACCATGATTGCAACTGTGTCTTTGGTACATTTGCTCTTGAAATCCTCAAGATTATTGAACTCTGCATATGTGAAGCCCGGAAGCATCGGCTTGAAACCGATCTGACATGCATTGTCCGGCTGTCCGGTTGCTGATAACGCTCCATAGGTTCTGCCATGGAAGCTGTTAATGGCTGTAACGATATGATAATGCTCCGGTCCGTAATGATCGGTTCCGTATTTTCTTGCCATCTTGATCATTGCTTCATTTGTCTCTGTTCCTGAATTCTGGAACAGAACCTTCTCCATACCGATCGTCTCACAAATCTTCTTTGCAAGCAGGATCATAGGAAGTGTATATGCGTAATTGGATGCATGGATCACATTCTGGCACTGGTCTGCGATCGCTGCCGCAACTTTCTTGTTACAGTTACCGGTACTGTTTACTGCGATGCCGCCGAAGAAGTCAAGATATTCATTCCCTTCCTCATCGTACACATACATGCCGTCTCCCTTTTCTTCAATAAAATTCCATCTTCTGGACTGCTCGGCGAGGTATTTGTCTACTATGTCAAGTAATTCGTCTTTTGTATATCCGCTTTCACTAACTTTCATCTTCCTGTCTCCTTTATATAAATACAAATTTTTAGTTCCTACTAATGTGCAAACTGTGAATTGTAAAGGGTGTAATAGAATCCTTTCTGTGCTAAAAGTGATTCATGATTACCCTGCTCTATGATATGTCCATCCTTCATAACCAGTATAATATCAGATTCTTTGATCGTTGACAAACGATGCGCTACGACAAAGCTCGTTCTTCCCTTCATCATCTTCGCAAATGCACGCTGGATCCGGATCTCGGTTCTTGTATCGATCGATGATGTTGCTTCATCAAGGATCAGCATCGGTGGCAGATCAAGCATAACTCTGGTAATACATAAGAGCTGTTTCTGTCCCTGTGACAGTCCGCCGCCATCCTCTGATATCATGGTATCATACCCCTCCGGCAAACGCTTGATAAAGCTGTGTGCGTGGGACTGTTTTGCTGCTTCTATAATCTCCTCATCCGTCGCATCCGGTCTTCCGTATGCGATATTCTCCTTGATCGTTCCGGTCTTTAACCAGGTCTCCTGAAGAACCATACCATAGTTATCACGAAGGCTCTCTCTCGTTACCTGACGGATATCATGGCCATCTACAGAAATGGCTCCGGCATCTACATCATAGAACCGCATTAAAAGATTGATAACGGTACTCTTACCACATCCGGTCGGTCCGACGATCGCTACACGCTTACCCGATTCAACCTTCAGATTCAGATTCTTGATCAGTTCTACATCTTTATTATAAGAGAAATCCACATGAGACAGATCCACCTGTCCATCTGCTTTCTCGATCACATAGGCATCCGCAGGCTCCGCGATCTCCGGTTCTTCATCGATCAGCTCAAATACTCTGGCTGCGGATGCAAGTGCATTCTGAAGCTCCGTTACGACGCCTGAGATCTCATTAAATGGCTTTGTATACTGGTTTGCATAGCTTAAAAAGCTGGTAAGCTGACCAACGGATATTCTTCCCTTGATCGCCATGACCGCACCGATGATGCCAACGCCGGTATATACTAAGCTGTTTACAAAACGGGTACACGGATTGGTAATGGATGAGAAGAAGGTCGCATCCAGTCCGGCCTTATTCAATCTCTTATTTACTTCGTTAAAGCTGTCATTTACATTTTCTTCCATGGAAAAGGCTGTTACAACCTTCTGGTTTTCTACCATCTCATTAACAAGTGATGTCATCTCACCCTTGATCTCTGCCTGCTTTCTGAACATACGGTAGGTTTTCTTTGCGATAAATGCCGCAACAAACAGAGAAACCGGAGTGATCACAACAACCGCAACCGTGATCACAGCGTTAATCGATAACATGAAACAAAGCGTTCCAACGATAGTCATAACACCGGTAAATAACTGTGTAAAGCCCATCAGCAGACCATCTGAAAACTGGTCTACATCTGCGATCACACGGCTTACGATATCACCATGGGTGTGAGAATCCACATAGGATAACGGAAGCTGTTCTAACTTCTTATATGCAGATGTACGGACATCATTTACAACATGATAGGTAACTTTATTATTCAATATATTCATGATCCACTGGCAGACTGCCGTAACCGCAACTACGATCACAAAACGGATTGCCAGTGTCTTTAATGCTCCGAAATCAACGGCTCCTTTTCCGACGATCTTATCTACCATATGTCCGGTAATGATCGGTGCATATAAGGTCAGAACAACGGATATCGCTGCACAGATCAGGGAAAGGACAACTAAGAAACTGTATCGTTTGATATACTTTAATATTCTGCCAAGTGTTTTCTTATTGACAGACGTACTTTTTCCTTTTTTACTCATCGTCGCTTCCTCCTTCCTATGCCATTGCATTTCCGGCAGAAGTCTTTTTACCGGATACTTCATTTGCCGATAACTGTGACTGACATATCTCCTGATATACCTCACAGGACTGTAACAATTCTTCGTGGGTTCCGATACCTGCAACCTGTCCATCATCTAATACAATGATCTGATCGGCTCCCATGATCGTCGATGCTCGTTGGGAAACGATAAATACGGTCATACCCTTTGTCTGCTCTTTGATCGCACGCCGAAGAGCTGCGTCTGTTGCAAAGTCAAGTGCCGACGCACTGTCATCCATGATCAGGATCTCAGGCTTTCTTACAACTGCTCTTGCGATCGTAAGACGCTGCTTCTGCCCACCGGATAAGTTCTTGCCACCCTGTGTAATCTTAAAGTTCATGCCATCTGTTTTCTGATCAACGAATTCTTTTGCCTGTGCGATCGTAAGTGCCTCATTGATCTCTTCTTCCGTTGCGTCATTTTTACCCCAGCGGATATTCTCGGCGATCGTGCCCTGGAACAGAACTGCCTTCTGCGGAACTACACCTACCTTCATTCGAAGGGAACGGAGATCATAGTCCTTTACATCCACACCATCGATCTTAACCGCACCACCGGTGGCATCATAGAATCTCGGGATCAGGTTGACCAGAGAACTCTTACCGGAACCCGTACCACCGATAATACCGATCGTTTCTCCTGCTTTTGCCGTAAAGGATATACCGGTCAGTGAATCTTCCGATGCTTTACCATACCGTAAGGCTACGTTGTCAAATACCACCTTAGGAACATCCTGTCCGGCTGCCTTCTGTGCTTCTGATAAAGCAGAACCTTCTGCAACCTCTGTGATCGATGGCTTCGTATCAAACACAACATTGATTCTCTTTGCACATGCGATCGACTTTGTGATGTTAATGATCAGATTGGCAAGCTTTACAAGCTCAACTAAGATCTGTGACATGTAGTTGATCAGTGCAACAACCTTACCTTGTGACAGGATACCGATATCGGTCTGTCCGGCTGCAATCCAGATGATCGCAACAGTTGCAAGATTGATGATCACATATGTGACAGGATTTAAGAATGCCGAGATTCTTCCGACATACAACTGAATATCCATCAGATCATCGGTTGACTTATCGAATTCATCAACCTCTTTTTGCTGTCTGTTAAATGCCCGGATCACACGGGCACCTTCCAGATTCTCTCGGGTCAGAAGCATGACCTTATCCAGTCTTGCCTGTACCTTCTTAAACAATGGAATGCTGACAAGCATAATTCCGAATACAACGATCGACAATGCCGGTATTGTAACCACAAAGGTCATGGCTGATTTGACATCGATCGTAAATGACATGATCATCGCACCGAATACGATAAACGGAGAACGTAGGAACAAACGGAGCACCAGATTGACACCTGTCTGGATCTGGTTGATATCACTGGTCATTCGAGTAAGCAGTGTCGATGTTCCGATCGTATCGATCTCATTATAAGAAAGACTTATGATATGACGGAACAGATCACTTCGAAGTGCCGTTCCGAATCCGGTTGCTGCTTTTGCGGAAAAATACTGTGCTGTCAGAGAACAGCTCAGGCCGATGATACCAAGTGCAATCATAACGAGACACATCCGAAGAACATATCCCATGTCCTGATTCTTAATACCGGTATCAATAATATGTGCCATTACGATCGGGATCAGCAGTTCGAAACAGGCTTCCAGCATTTTAAATAATGGTGCCAGAACCGATTCTTTTTTATAGTCCCGTAAATATCTTAATATTCCCTTCATTCTACGCTCCTACTCTTGTTGTAAAATGTATATATGCTCTCTGCATTTGTTTTTAACATACCATATGCCAGGCGTGCTGCCAAACGGCTTTCTGCCGTCCTGCTGCCTGCCTGGCATACATATATGGTAGAATCTCCACACCCCCTTACATAAAATTGCATGTGGATTCTGTGGAAATTCTTTCATGCACAAATGGCATGAACGATATAATTATTCCTCATCCGGAAGATTTGCATTGTGATATACGGCCTGTACATCATCATCTTCATCTAAGAGATCCAGAATTCTTGTAAACTTCTTTACAACCTCAGGATCTGTCAGATCTACATAGTTCTGTGGGATCATGGTAAGCTCTGCTTCTGCCATCTTGATTCCCTCTTTTTCAAGAGCCTCTCTGACTGCTGAGAAATCATCCGGTGTTGTGATGATCTCAAAGCTGTCTTCCTCTTCACTGAAATCCTCAGCTCCGGCATCCAGTGCCATCATCATAAGATCATCTGCATCCATATCACATTCTTCTTTATCAATAATGATCTGTCCTTTATTATCAAACATATAAGATACACAACCGGTCGTTCCTACGTTTCCGCCGCCCTTTGTAAATGCATTTCTTACATTTGCAGCCGTTCTGTTCTTATTATCTGTAAGAGTATCAACGATAATCGCTGTACCGTTCGGACCATATCCTTCGTATGTATTAGCAACATAATTTACTGAGTTTGCATCACCTGCTGCTCTGTCGATACCACGCTTGATCGTATCGTTTGGCATATTGTTTGCCTTTGCCTTTGCGATTACATCACGAAGCTTACTGTTGTTATCAGGGTTTGCACCACCTTCTTTTACAGCGATTGCAATTTCCTTACCGATAATGGTAAAGATCTTACCCTTTGCAGCATCGTTCTTTTCTTTCTTATGTTTAATATTTGCAAATTTTGAATGTCCTGACATTTTTTTACTCCTTAACTCTGTAATTCTATCTTTTGAATATCCATTTTCGGATATCGGTTTCTTTTTTGAAGCTTTATAAGCCCAACTGGTTCATAATATCATACCTGATTTTCATTTTCAACCTTGGTTATCCGCACCTTATCGATCATCTTATCCTTGATCCCAATGGTCTCAAAATTATATCCCTTATATGTAATATCTATTTTTTCGTTCTCATAAGGGAGCCTTCCCAGTTCATACAGCATAAACCCGTTCAGTGTCTGAAAATCCTCATCTGGAAACTCAATTCCCAGATGTTCCGACAATTCATCCAGTTCTGCTCTGCCGCCCACGATATATCCATGACCCGCAAGTGCAATATCATCGTCATCATCGTCGTATTCATCAAAAATATTGCCGACAATTTCTTCCAGAATATCTTCCATCGCTATGATGCCTTCTGTCTGACCATACTCATCCACCACAATAACCATATGGATTTTCTCTTTCTGCATCCGTTTGAATAATTCCGATATATTCTTAGTCGGATGCACAAATGTCGGCTCAACCATGATCTGTTCGATCGTCTGGTTCTTATCCTGCAGATACGCTTTTACAAAATCTTTAAAATAAAGGATTCCGACTATATTGTCCAGATCATCATCAAACACCGGATATCTGGAATAATTATTCTCCAGCATGATCTTGATCGTTTCATCCATTGTGGTATGTTTGTCGATTCCAACTACATCGGAACGCGGAGTCATAACATCCCGGACTTCTTTCTCACTGAATTCAAAAATATTTGTGATCATCTCTACTTCGTCATCATGAATGAGTCCCTGTTCATTTCCCTCATTGACCATGGAAATAATCTCTTCCTCAACTTTTTCTTCATCAGCTTTTCTGTTATTAAATAATTTCATATACCAGACAGTCTCTGTCTACAAATCACCTCTCCTGTTCGTTTCATTCTGCATTCATTCTTAATCCCATACGAATGCAAATATAATGGAAATATATCATTAATTCCAACATTCGTCAATTTTTTCATATGAGAATCTGCATAATCCGTATTCATATGGAAATCTGTATAACTGTATGATTATACAATGTCTGTAATTACCATGCCACAAAGATCAATACAGATCCAGACTGATCTTTAATGCAATATCTACCTTTTTCAGAATGTCATCTCCCATATGGCATACTTTTTCTTTTAATCTCTGTTTATCGATCGTACGCACCTGTTCCAACAACACAACCGAATCCTTTGCCAGATCATACCGACTGGAATCAATCTCAACATGTGTAGGCAGCTTCGCCTTGTTCATCTTGCTGGTGATCGCTGCACAAATCACCGTAGAACTGTGTTTATTTCCCGCTTCATTCTGTATGATAAGTACCGGTCTGACTCCTCCCTGTTCCGAACCAACGACAGGTCGTAAATCAGCATAAAATATATCGCCTCTTCTGATTACCAATTCTTTTCACTCCATTTATTTATTAATATCTTCTGTTGTGAAAAGTATTTCCAATTCTATTCTATGATATTCAGTTCCGGCGTAGATAATTCACTTCCCCGACTTCTTTTCCATCCCTAATATAGACTCTTGGTACACGTCTTCCGATATTACAGATCAGTTCATAGTTGAAGCTGTTTGCCGGTTCCGCAACTTCTTCCACCGTGATCTCTTTATCTCCGCATTTTCCGATCAGAACAACTGTATCACCGACTGCCGTCTCCGGTATATCACTTACATCGATCATAAACTGATCCATACAGACACGTCCGGTAATTGGTGCATACTTACCATGAATGATCACACGTCCGATATTGGACTGTGCTCTTGGATATCCGTCAGCATAACCGGCAGACACGGTTGCTATTCTCATATCATGCGGTGCGACAAATGTCCATCCATAGCCGATACCTGTTCCTGCTTTCACATCCTTCACATGAACTACCTTGGCAAGTAGTTCCATTGCCGGCTTAAGTGCCGCGATCGAATGATCGACTTCATCCGATGGATATAGTCCGTATGTTACGATACCGGATCTTACCATATCAAAGCCTTCATTATCCATCTCCATGATTCCTGCGCTGTTTGATATATGCTTTACAGGAATCGATATACCCCGTTCTTTTAATCTGCCGATCACAGACCGGAATAACGCAAGCTGTCCATTTGCAGCTGTTTTATCGTATTCGTCCGCCTTTGAATAATGTGTAAATATTCCCTCGACCTCAATTCCCGGCATATGCGCGATCTCCACGATATCATTGATACCTGCATCATCACACTGAAAGCCGATCCGGCTCATACCGGTATCCATCTTGATATGGATCTTTGCTTTTGTTCCTTTCTTTACCGCATCATCTGAGAGAATGGCACATTCAGCTTTATCATACATAGCAGGTCTTACATCGTATGTGATCAGTTCATCATACTCTGATGGGTCTGTATATCCAAGTATCAACAATGGCTTCTCACATCCTGCATGACGAAGCTCTACCGCCTCATCAATACAGGCAATGGCATAAAAGTCTGCCAGATCAGAAAGGGCTCTTGAAACCTCTACTGCTCCGTGGCCATAGGCATCTGCTTTGATCACGGCAAGCATCTTCATACTCTCCGGCACACATGCCTTCATCATTTTTATATTTTCTCTGATATTATCCAGATTGATATCTGCTTCTATTCTTCTATATTTATTCATTTGTCTGCGCCTCTGCCTATTATATTTTATACATAAGAACTCATGACCGGACCGATCTCATCGATCAGACTGCCGGCGGTCATAGCCGCCTTTCCATACCGTTTCTTTGCACGATCCCCTGCCAGTCCGTGTATATACACCCCAAGTCTTGCTGCCTCTGCCGGAGATATTCCACCGGCGGATAGCCCTGCGATCATTCCTGCAAGGACATCACCTGATCCTGCTGTTGCCATGCCATCATTACCCGAAGTGTTCATGTAAGTATGCACACCTCCTGCACTGACACAGGTTCTTGCATCTTTTAATACACACACAAGTGTTTCTGCTTCCGCAAATGTCCTGCACTCACGAACCGGTGCTTCTTTTAATTCAGCCACTGTCTTTCCTGTCAGTCTGGACATTTCCTTTATATGTGGTGTAATAACAAGTGATATATTTCCCGTCTGTCTGCTTATCTCTCCTGCCGTAAGCAAATCTTTATGAGCTGATAAAAGATTAAGGCCATCGGCATCAACAACGATCGTTCCTTTGAACTCCTCCAACACTGTCTTAAGCATACATTCCGCTTCTTTTCCGGTTCCGATACCCGGTCCGATCAGTATAACATCTGCCCATGCACATGCATCCTCTGCACAGAGGACAGCCGTTTTCTCATCCTGATATGTCTTCATCAATGCTTCCGGTAGATATCCGCCTACGATCACTCTGTTATCCTTATGGGTATATACCTTTACCATACCACTTCCAACCCGATAGGCTGCCGATGCCGCAAGACAGGCTGCTCCCGATATCTCCTGACTACCGGCTATAACTGCTACTTTCCCAAATGTACCTTTATTTCCGTCTTCTGCTCTTTTTGGAAGACGCATCAAGTCTTTTTCTTCGTATGTATATATTTCCGGCATTACTATATCGACTGCTTTTCCCGGAAATCCTATATCTTTTACAAGGATTTCTCCGCAACAAGCACATCCCGGATAAAGTACCATTCCGACCTTCATTAACCCCATTGTTACTGTAAGATCCGCCTTTACTGCAACATTCATCACCTGCCCGGTAGTTGCCGACACCCCGGATGGAATATCTATCGATACAACATATGCCGGAGTATCATTGATCTTCTCAATAATTTTTTGATGAATACCCCTGATATCCCGTTTTAATCCTACACCAAATATCGCATCAACGATAATATCATACTTCTGATCAGGATATTCATCAAGAAGCTTTATACCGAGCTGCTCTAAAATATTCTGCTGAACAGCAAAGCTCTCCGTTGCTTTCCGGATCTGCCCTATGCAATATACATCCGTCTGATAACCCTTTTCTGACAAGATCCGCGCTACTGCCAATCCATCGCCGCCATTATTTCCCTTTTCAACAATAATCAGAACCTTAATATCTGCCATGGTTTCTACACATTGTCCGCTTCTCTGATCAATCGGAAATCTATTTTCAATTTCTCCTGCTACAGCCATAGCCGCTCGCTCCATTAATACGATTCCCGGAATTCCGATCTGATCGATCGAGTTACGATCAATCTCCTGCATCTCATTCCCTGTTGCAAGAAATTTCATAAAACTGCTACCTCCTTCCGTTGGTATATACAAATGCCATGGCTATTACGCCATGGCATTCGTACATATCTGATTGCATTTCTGCTATTTATCTTTTCTTTAAAAACTCAGGTATTCTGATACTGTCATTTGCCTGTGCTGCAGGTCTTGCCGGCTTTGGTGTCGGTGCACTGACATGTGGTTCAACCGGTGTCGTTGTTCTTGTTGTGTTCGGAACTACCGGCTTTACTGTCTGTGCGGAAGAAGCCTCTGACAGGAATGTAGGTCTGATCGATGAACTGCTAAGTGCCTGTCCACCATAAGTAGGTGTCGTTGTCTTTCTTGTCTCACTAAATGAAGCTGTTGTATTCACACTGTCAAGCTTTGGAGCAGCGGTTCCCGCAAATCTGCTTACAGGCGCAGCTGTCTCAGCTTTCTCAAGTCCTGTTGCGATAATCGTGATACTGATCTCCTCACCCATATTATCATTATCAACCGTACCAAAGATGATGTTTACACCATCGCCAGCCTGTTCGGTAAGATAAGTAACTGCATCGTACGCTTCTACGATGCCAATATTTCCTGAGAAGTTTACAATAATATCGGTTGCACCTGATACGGTTGTCTCCAGTAATGGTGAATCCATAGCCTCTTTGATCGCATCAACTGCTTTATTCTCACCGCTTGCTGAACCGATACCGATATGTGCAATACCCTTATCTCTCATAACTGTCTGGATATCAGCAAAGTCAAGGTTGATAAGACCCGGTTTATTGATCAGATCTGTTACACCCTGAACACCCTGCTGAAGAACCTGATCTGCTTTCTTTAACGCATCAGGAATACTTGTTCTCTTATCACAGATCTGCAGTAACTTATCATTTGGAATAACAATCAGGGTATCCACATTCTCTTTTAATCTTGCAATACCATCCATCGCATTCTTCATACGTGGCTTTCCTTCAAAACCAAAAGGCTTTGTTACTACACCAACGGTCAGTATACCAAGATTTCTTGCCATCTCGGCTACAACCGGTGCAGCACCTGTTCCGGTTCCGCCACCCATACCACAGGTTACAAATACCATGTTGGCATCCTTTATAATATCAACAATTTCTTCTCTATTCTCCTCAACTGCACTGGCACCGATCTCAGGCTTTGCACCTGCACCAAGTCCCTTTGTCAGCTTCTCACCAATCTGAATCTTAGTTGTGGCTCTGCTTAATGAAAGTGCCTGCTTATCGGTATTGATCGCTATCAGCTCAACACCCTCTACATTTTCATCAATCATTCTGTTTACCGCATTGTTACCTGCGCCACCCACTCCAATTACCAGTATTCTAGCTGGTGTTCTCTCATCGTTAGACTTTATTTCGAGCAAGGTTATTTCCTCCTTCTATATATTTCTTTTATTTCTTGTACATACGCTCCTACCCCCAGTTTTCTATTCTGTCATAAAATACTTCTCCGCGAAAATATTATCCGCGTGGCAAAAGTATGAGGAGTGTACATCTATATAATCGCATTAATATCTTAATAATACGATTTTTTTATAAATAACGCAACAACTTTTTATCGTAAATTTTACTTATTTTCCTTAAATATTGCATTTCCTGTGCCTGCCGTATAGTCTGTCAGGTCCAATGTTCCGCTTTTTCCTTCAAGTTTTGCAAGAATACTTTCCAGATTCATCAGCTTGTCCTCAAGACCGGTCCCGCTTCCAAGTTCAATCTTTATCTTATCCTTATACAAGACAATCTCGTTATCACTGTTGAACCGGATCTCATCGATCAGGAGCTCGTTCTTATCAATCAACTGTGTCATGGTAAGAATCTCCTGAAACATCGCATCATTGGTTACCGGGAGCTTCTCCCCTACAACGATACGATCAAATTTGAGTCCCTGTATACATGGCACATCAGGAAGCTTCTCAGCCGAAGTCTCAAGCACACGGCCGTCATTATCAAAATAAATATACTGATCCATATAAATCACACAGCCTGCCATGGATTTCTCATATACTGTGATAGTCACTGTATGCTTACCGATCACCTCTATCTGAAACTTATCAACAAACGTTACATCCTCTACCGGATGAAGTTTGTTTTCAATATAGAAAAATAATGTATTGTCTGCTTTCTTTCCTTTTGTAACAATGTCGATCACTTCATCCTTTGTGTAATGGACATTTCCGGACACCTGTATCTTCGTCAGGCTATAGGACTTTATAACATAAATGTATGCACCCATGCACAGCAACAATAATGCAGCCAAAATGATCAAAAATATCTTTCCGGCTTTCCTCTTTTTCTTCTGTTCAGATTTTTGCACATTCTGTTCTTTCTGCATATCTACATTCATCCTATACTACATCTTCTATCTTCCCGGTTTTATCTGCCTTGCAACTGCAAACATCAGCCCCATTTCAAGTAACAGGAAGAAAATCGAACTGCCACCGTAACTGATAAACGGAAGCGGCACACCTGTCGGAGGTATCGTATTTGTAACAACACTGATATTGATCAATACCTGTACTGCAATATGTGCCATGACCCCAACCGCTATCAATCCTCCAAATCGATCACCTGAATTGATAGCAAGCACTGTACATCTGTAGATCAGTAAAATAAACATTATGATCGTAAGCACAGCTCCAAATAAGCCCAGTTCCTCACATATAACAGAAAATATCATATCATTATGTGATTCCGGAATAAATCCCATCTTCTGAATACTGTTTCCAAGCCCTCTGCCAAAGAATCCACCGGAACCGATCGCGTATAGTGACTGCATGGTCTGGTATCCATCATCGTATTTCTCCGGAGCAAGCCAGATACGGATACGATCTGCACGGTATCCTGCTGTAGCGATAAATACCACACACATCAGGATTCCCAGAACGCCCATCAATATAAAATGCCAGTTCTTCGGGCTCGCTACAAATACAATGATCATCACGATCCCAAAACAGATGATCGCCGTACTCAAGTTCTCGATCGCGATCAACACGATCGTTATAAGCGGAAGCAGGAGCATCTTTGCAAGTCCCTTGATCGTATTCAGGCTTCGGGGTTTTCTGGTACAAATATCTGCTGTATAGACGATCAGTGCCAGCTTTGCAAATTCGGATGGCTGAAAGCCAAATGCTCCGATATATATCCATCTGGTCGAACCATGGCTCGCACTTCCTATAATGTACACCAGCACCAGAAGTGCTATTGCCACATACAGAAAATATTTGGAGTATCTCGCATATCTGCGATAATCAATCTTGGATACCAGAAACATTCCAACCAGTGCAACAAGTTCAAAAACAAGCTGTCGTTTTGCAAAATATGTACTGTCGCCATACAATTCATCCGCCCGGTATGAGCTGGTACTGTATACCATAACCAGCCCGAACAGGACAAGTCCCAATACAATTCCAAACAGCGGATAGTCGAAGTAGCGTCCGCTGTACCATAACGGCTGTTTTCTGCTATCTATCTCATTTGTATCTGTTTTCCTGTTTCTGTCATTCAAATATTTCACTCCTTAAAATCGCGGACATATTCTTTGAACATTCTTCCTCGCTGTTCATAATTATCGAACATTCCCCAGCTTGCACATGCCGGAGAAAGGAGAACTGCTTCCCCATCTTTTGCATTTTCATGACAATATTTTACTGCTTCTAACAGATTGTCTTCAAATACAATATTGTGGAATCCGTGTTTTTTGGCAGTCTCTGCAATCTTCTTCGCTGTCTGACCGATCAGAACAAGGCATCTGACTTTTCCGTCAAATGCATCGATCCACTCATCATAAGTAGAGCCTTTATCATAACCTCCACCGATCAGATAGGTTGGTTTTACCATTGCCTGAATTCCCTTGATGGCTGCATCCGGGTTCGTTCCCTTGGAATCATTATAATAATCCACGCCAGCTACAGTCTTTACATACTCTATTCTATGCTCTACAGCCTTAAAGCTTACTGCAACATCACGAATAATATTAACCGGCACTCCCATATAATATGAGATACCGACAGCTGCAAGTACATTTTCAACATTATGTGCCCCAAGCAGGATCAGATCCTTTAACGCAAGAACATCAATCTTTTCTCCGTTTGCTTCAATCTTGATATGACCATCCTCTACATATACACCTCCGGCAGGCTTCTCCAGTCTGCTGAAATATACAACTCTCGGACGAATCCCCTCTGCCATTGCTCTTGTATGTTCATCATCATAGTTTAATACAACCACATCTTCTTCTGTCTGATTTTTTGTAATCGATTTCTTGACATTTCCGTAATTCTCAAATGTATAATGACGATTCAGGTGATCCGGTGTAAGATTTAAGACAGCACTGACATTTGGATGAAAATCCACGATCGTTTCTAACTGAAAGCTGCTGATCTCCGCTACTGTCGCACTGTCGTCATCTGTTGTATCGCAAAGCTCTGTATATGGGATACCGATATTTCCGACTACGATAGTCTTTGGATTCCATGCTTTGACGATCTCTCCGACAAGTGCAGTTGTGGTTGTCTTGCCATTGGTTCCTGTGATCGCAGCGATCTTACCTTTACCGAAATAATATGCAAGTTCAATCTCACTCCATACCGGAATACCTGCTTTTTTTACTTCTTCTACAAAAGCAGAATCAACCGGAATACCGGGGCTTATAACCATAATATCTGTCTGCTTCAATACTTCATCTGTTAATTTCCCAAGAAGGATCGTAACAAGCTCCGACCGGGAAAACTTCTCCATCAGATCATTCTTATCTCTTTTTTCATTTTCATCAAACAACGTAACCTTTACGCCGTGCGCGATCAGAAGCTTTGCCGCACTGATTCCGCTCTTACCTGTACCTGCCACTAAAGCATTTTTAAAATTCATTTTTCATATCCTCCGTATTAAACAGCCAGTAAACCTACAACACAAAGCACAGCTGTTACTATCGCAAATATTGATACAACCTTTGTCTCAGGCCATCCGGAAAGCTCAAAATGATGATGGATCGGTGCCATTTTGAACACTCGTTTTCCGGTCAGCTTGAATGAAACTACCTGAATGATAACCGATAATACTTCTATAAAATAAATGAATGCCACGATCAGAATAAATAACGGCATCTTAAGCATATATGCAATCGATGCTACAAATCCTCCAAGCGCAAGTGAGCCGGTATCACCCATGAACACTCTTGCCGGGTATACGTTATAAACAAGGAATCCTAATAAACTTCCCGTAGCTGCACAGGAGATCGGTGCAAGTCCTGAACCGGTTCCGATTGCAACAACTGTAAAGAATGTAGCGATCAGCGCTGTTACAGATGATGCAAGACCATCTAATCCGTCTGTAAAATTTGCTCCGTTTACAGTTCCAAGTACTACAAAGAACAGTAATACGATGTAAAACCACTTATTAAGAACAACTGTCTTCCCGATAAACGGAATAATGATCTCATTGTTGATCTCGGTATATTTCTCAATATAATATGCAAATATGGCAGTTACAACGAACTGTCCCAACATCTTCTGCCAAGCACGAAGCCCCATGGAACGTTTCATCACTACCTTAATGTAGTCATCGAGAAATCCAATCAATCCAAAACCAAGTGTTACAAATAACACCGGCAGAATATCCGGATAATCTTTCATATAAAATAACGAGGTGATCACCAAACTGAGCAGAATGATCAAACCACCCATCGTCGGGGTTCCTGACTTCTTCAAATGCGTTTCCGGGCCATCATCTCGTACAAACTGTCCAAATTTCAGTTTCTTTAAAAACGGAATTACGATCGGGCTTAACACCACACTGATTCCAAATGCTATAAGTATCGGTAAAATAATTGAAAAATCCAAGTTCATTTTTTGTACTCCTTACCTGCCATTTTTTATGAAACGGCTATATTTTTTCCTCATGTATGAGGTAACTTTCTTATTCTTCCTTCTGTATTCCCAAGTATGGCAGAATATTGGAAAAAACTTCCTGTACAACCGGAGCTGCAATAGTACCGCCATAATATATGCCCATCGGTTCATCGATCATAACAAATGCCATTATCTGCGGATCATACGCCGGTGCAAAACCTATGAACGATGATATGTATTTTCCCGTTCCTCTGGGATATTTCTCACTGGTTGCTGTCTTGCCACCGATCCTGTAGCCTTCAACCTGGGCTTTACTTCCACCGCCTTCCGCTACTACCGATTCCAACAGATCCCGCATCAATGCTGATGTTTCACTGCTGACTGCCTGTTCTGTGACCGGATATTCCAGATTTGTTGTCACCTGATTATCTGCATCCGTCACCTTCATACCGATATGCGGTGTGATCTTATTTCCACCATTTATAACAGTAGCTGCTGCTGTCACAAACTGGATCGGTGATATCTGAATCGATTGTCCGAATGACATTGTTGCCAGTTCCACCGGCCCGATATCGGAAAGCTTATGCATAATGGAATTTGCCTCACCCGGAAGATCAATCCCGGTTTTCTGAAACAAGCCAAGCTTCTGATAGGTCTGATACAGATTCGTGGCTCCTGTTTGTTCCCCGATCGTCATAAATGCCGGATTACAGGAATTCATCAGTGCATGCCGGAAGTCTTCCGAACCATGCCCCGTCGTCTTATGACATCGAATCCGTCGATCCTCTACGATCTTATATCCCGGACAGTAAAAGGTATCGGATAAGGACACTGTTCCTGCCTCCAATGCCGCCGTCGCTGTTACAATCTTAAATGTCGATCCCGGTTCATAAGTATCACTGACTGTAAAATTACGCCACATATTATTCAGCGCATCCATCTTCTGCGCTTCCGTCATACTCTCATAACCGTCAATCCCTGTATTTAACTGAAACGGATGGTTCAGATCATACTCCGGAACATCAACCATGGCATATATCTCGCCATTTTTCGGATTCATGATAATCATCGCCACACGTTTTGCCTGCTTTTCTTCCATAACAGCAAGCGCTGCCTGTGTTGCATATTTTTGTATTGTCAAGTCCATTGAAAGTACCAGATTATCTCCCGGTACAGGACTTACTCTCGTTTCCTTTACATTTGGTAATTCGATTCCTTTTGCATCCGTTACTGTACGGATGCTGCCATCTTCTCCTGCCAATATCGCATTATACCATACCTCAAGACCGACAATACCCTGATTGTCAGATCCTGTGAATCCAAGGACCTTGGAAGCAAGACTTCCATAAGGATAATACCTTTTATAGTCCTCGTCAACCTTAATTCCGGCAACATTCAATTCTCTTATGGCATCTCCGGTTGTTTTATCTATATTGGCTGCTATCAATTCTCTCGATGAAACCTTTTTCACCTTTTTGCGGATATCCGCTTCAGCCTTATCCAGACGTTCATTTAAGACACGGATAACTTCTTCCTCATCTTCAATCTGGCTGTGGATAACAGATACAGAACAGACTGCCTTGTTATCAGCCAGAATGTTGCCATTTCTGTCATATATCTTTCCTCTCGGCGCCTTGATGCTTCGCTCTCTTTCGTGAAGTTGTGTCGCTGCGCTGTCATAATAGTCTGCTTTTGCAACCATCAGATATGCGAGTCTTCCCATCAGCAATACCGCTGCCATTACCAGTGCGATACACATAAAATATATCTTACGTCGGTTAAAACTATATAGCTTCATGCTGACCGCCGCGTTTGTTTATCCTTATATCTTATTACTTTTCCCGGACAAATATGCCACCGGCGATAATGTCCCGGATATTTCCATTTTTATTCATCTGTAACCTTGGCTTCTGTCGTACCCTCTGTTGTGTCCTCGGATGACGCTGTTGTATCATCCTCTGTGGTATCGTCTTCTGCTGTACTTTCTTCTGTAGAAGAAGCTTCTCCTGTCGAATCTTCTACATCACCTTCAAATGGAGAACTGATCGGTTCATCTTTACCATTATAGGTTACATCTTCATCACTGCTCTGATATACATTCATATACGGAAGCAGATCTTCCATGATTGCATGAAATAAAAGTGCTCCGGCACCTGATGTAGACTGACTCTCTACATCCGGCTCATCTACTGCTACATAGAGCATGATCTGTGGATTCTCTACAGGTGAAAATCCTATAAATGATAATACATAATTTCCCTTATTTCTCGGGATCTTTTCTGCTGTACCTGTCTTACCGCCGATCGTATAGCCTTCAACCGCTGCTCTGGAACCGGTACCCTCAGTAACTACGCCGGCCATATACTGCTTCATCAGATTCGATGTGCTCTTTGATACTGTCTTACGAACAAGTTCCGGTTCATTGTTCTCTATGATGCTTCCATCCTCATCTACAATCTGTCTGACCGTATGAGGTGTATAATAATTACCACCGTTGATCAATGAACAAAAGGCCGCTGCCATCTGGATCATTGTTACATTGATACCCTGTCCAAAGGATGAAGTAGCAAGCTCAACCGGATTCAGATTTTCTTCCGAATATACAAGTCCGCTTCCCTCACCGGAAAGATCGATACCTGTCTGGCTTCCAAAATTAAATATATCCTGATACTTGGAAAAGGTTTCTTTTCCTTCTGACTTTGCAATCTGCATTAATGCCACGTTACAGGACTGTTCTAATGCCTGCTTTAATGTAAGTGTACCGTCACCAGTTCGGTTATGACAATAGATCGGATCTGTACCATCCGCTACGATCTCGTAACCCTTACAATAAAATGTATCTCCGTCTTTGACCACACCATCTTCAATCGCTCCTGCAATCGTAAACGGTTTAAATGTAGAACCCGGCTCTAAGATATCACTGATACAGTAATTTCTCCAAACCGCATCTAAGGCTTCATATGTCTGATCACTTGTCAGATCATCGATCGTCTTCTTAAATTCATCATCTGTCATGGATGAAAAATCATATGTGATCTTTTCCGGATCTTTCGGTTCTTCCGTTGTTGCATCTGTAGTGTCCTCAGAAGATCCTTCTTCACTGCTGTCTTCCGTCGCAGCCTCTGTACTCTCTGTAACAGTAACTTTCATATTACGAAGCGCATCTGTATCCATCGGCTCATTCGGATCATAGCTGTAAGATGTACTCATACCGAGAACCTCTGCTGTATCCGGATCCATCGCAATAACACCGATCTTCTTTGCGCCGGTCGTTTTCATGTATTCTTCTATATTATCTTCAATGATCTTCTGAATATTCAGATCGATAGTCGATACTACCGTATATCCATTCTGCGCGGGCACCGTAACCGATTCTACGGTATTATCATTTGTCAGATATCCGTAGGTCTTACCGTTTACGCCATTCAGATAGCTGTTATAGTAGCCTTCGATTCCACCCTGTCCGACATTTCCGCTTACTGTATAACCAAGCAAATGGCAGGCAAGACTGCCATTTGGATATTTTCTTTTATATTCCTCTTCAAAGCGCACACCGATCACATCTGCGCCGTCTTTTGTACTGCAAAATTCCTGAAAGGCTTTCACATCTGTATAAGCAAGTCCCTTCATGGCGACACTGTAAAAGGAATCCGTATTCTGCATACACTCATCGAACTTCGATTCTTCCATGTTGAAATATTTTATCAGCGCAGCCTTTGTTGCTTTCTTGCCTGCTTCTGTCCGCAGAATATTTTTTGGCTCAAGTATAAGATTATATACCTTCTCGCTTGTTGCAAGAACATTTCCGTTTCGGTCTACGATATCTCCCCGTTCAAATGGTATATCAAGACTATCATAAGATTTCTGATCCAGCACTTCCTCCTGATACTCCTGACCTTTTGCAACACTGATATAAATAACTCTTGCAACTAATACCGCAAAGAATATTACTGCCGCGAAAAAAATGATAAGCAGTCTTGTCTTCATTCTTTTTAAGAACTGTTTTCCTTTTATTGACATATAGTTCCACCTTTATAAAATATTTTTCTGTTATGCTGTTCTTCCTGCTCCTGCATAACGCAAAATTTCCTGAGGCTTATTTAGTCTCAGGAATGTTCTTGTACTGTACAACATAATCATCGCTGTTTTGTGAATAATAAACAGTTTGTCCCGGCTTTGAATATGTCATACCAAGTTCTGTTGTAGCGATCTTATATATTTCATCCAGATCTGTCATGCTGTCCAGACCTGAGCTGTATTCTGCATTTGCATTCAGCTGTTCATTCAGCTGGCTCTGAAGGCTTGTAACCTCTTTCTTGCTTTCTTTTACATCTGCAGATAATTTCAGTACAATAAAACATAATCCTACTGCACATATTACCGCAAATGTCAAGAACAGTCCATGCCTTAATTCATCTACCCATCTTCTGTCTCTCTGTCTGACAGCCGGTGCCTGTTTTGTTCTTACCTGTTTCTTTCTCTGTGGCATCTGCTTTCTTGCAGGTGCTGCTGTCTGTCTCTCCGGTCTTCTTCCGGCAGGATGACGTTCCGGCATCTCAGTTTTCCTTACAGGTTCATATTCTCTTCTGACCGGTTCTGCTGAATAATCCAGCTTTCGAACCGTACTTCCGTCTATGTAGTAGTGATTCCGTCTTTCTGACATTTTAAAACACCCCTTTTATATATTCATACCTTTTTCAAACACCCTGAGTTTTGCACTTTTGGATCTTGAATTTATTTCCATTTCTTCTTCTGTTGGAAGAATCGGTTTTCTTGTTATCACTTTTCCTTTTGATTTTCTTCCGCATGTGCACACCGGAAAATTCGGTGGACAAATGCACGGGTTTTCATTTTTACGAAATGCATTTTTCACAATCCTGTCTTCTAACGAATGGAATGTGATGATACATAATCTTCCGCCCGGTTTTAAACAGTCGATCATTCCATCAATGGAATTCGTCAGTACTTCAAGCTCATGATTCAATTCGATGCGAATCGCCTGAAATGTCTGCTTTGAAGGATGTCCCTGAGCATTTCTTACTTTTGCGGGAATCGATCCACGGATGATATCGTTTAATTCTTCTGTCGTTTCTATCTCTTTATTCTCACGATATTTCACAATATGATATGCAATGCTTTTTGCAAATCGTTCTTCGCCATATTCCTTAAGTATATGAAAGAGCTCCTGCTCGGTATATCCATTTACGATATCCTTCGCAGTCTTTGTCTGGCGATCATCCATACGCATATCAAGGGGAGCATCAACCCGATATGTGAATCCTCTATCCGCATTATCGAGTTGATATGAAGATACGCCGAGATCCAGCAGTATCCCGTCCACCTGACTTATATTTAGCTCGTCTAGTATGCTTTTAAAATTCTGATAGTTATCTCTTACGACTGTGATACGATCACCGTACTCTGCCAGTCGTTCTTTCGCTGTCGCGATCGCCTCACCATCCTGATCGATGCCGATCAGATGACCATCCGATCCAAGTCTTTTCGCTATTTCTCTCGAATGTCCGGCTCCCCCAAGGGTTCCATCCATATAAACACCATTCGGTTTGATATTCAAATTTTCAATGGTTTCATCCAGTAAAACCGATGTATGTTTAAATTCCATAACTACCACTTCTGTCCTTATATTCTGAAATCCAGTTCGTCCAGCTTGTCTGCAATCTCATCCATATTCAGGGATTCTTCATTATTGATCTCATCCCATGCTTCCTTATTCCAGATTTCTGCTTTTTCTCCGTTACCTATGATGACAACATCTTTTTCGATATTCGCAAATGTACGAAGTGTCTGTGGAATGATCACTCGACCCTGTGCATCCGTTTCGCACTTTACTGCTCCTGAGTTGAAGAAACGCTTGAACTGTCTCGCACTCTTATTCGTCATCGGGAGCTGGTTCAGCTTGTCCGCAAACTGCTGCCATTCATCATTCGGATAAACGTACAGACAATTGTCCAGACCTTTTGTGATCATGAAGGTGCAGCCGAGTTCCTCTCTAAGCTTGGATGGCATGATAAGTCGCCCTTTGGTATCTAATCTGTGTTCATATTCACCTGTTAAACACTTGGACACTCATTCCACCTTCTTTCGACTCATTTCCTCCACTTTGTGGCACCAATCCACCACTTCACTCCACTTATAGGGTAATTCTATACTACTTAACTAAAAAAAGCAACCACAAATATGAAATTTTCACATTTGCGATTGCCTTAATTTTTATATCGCTGTGTCTGTCCTGGTTTGCCTCTGCTCTGTCTGATACCACTGCTATATGCACGACTTGCTTCGTTTCTGTTCGACTCGCACGCTTGTGTGGAGCACTTATCGAAGGCGAGTCAACGACGATGCCTGAGTTTAGTGCGTACCATGTAAGTCCCCTTAGCGAAGACAAACCAAAGGTGCAGTCTGAGTTTAGTAGGACTTACTGATTTGTCAGCAGTCGCCCTAACTCGCCCTATCGGGCTCAGACATGGGCTTTATGCTGACAGCTAGTGCAAGTCTCACTACGAAACTATGCAAATGTCGATGCATATAGCAATAGTATCAGACTGAGCAGAGACAAAATGGAATACAATACAGAAAAAGGACATCCACACCATTGTGGATGTCCCATTTGTATGTTTGTATGTGTTTTTACACCTGAGTGTACGTTCCGGTGGGGGATGATCCCATTTTTAGGAACACGCAACTTTGTACATATTCTTTCTGCTGATCACACCGATGTCTTCCAGCGTGTTCACCATCCTGTATACCGTTGCGATTCCTATACTGTCATCTCTCTTGACAGCCTTGTAATATATTTCCTTACAAGAAGAACAGTCTTCATCCAGAATAATATCTAACAGAATGCATCTCTGTTTTGTAATGCGAAATCCCTGTTTTCTAAGCTTCTCGATCACTGCATCCTTCCGGTTTGGTTCTCCCTGATATCTTACATAACCAAACACATTGTCATTACGGATTTCCTGAACAATCATTTTATTCCTCCATTTTTATATCAATAAATATAACTACTACGTTCTTATGTTAGTTAGTATATTCTAACATCTGTTAGTTGTCAATAATTATTTATATATTTTGTGAACAAATAACTGTTTTTTTCAAATCCCGGTGACTACTGTTCAATATCTATGGCTTCTGCAGCTTCTGTCTGATCCACATCCTGATCTTCCTGTGGTTCTTTACAGTATGCAAATGTAATCACAGCCTTAAACAGATCTCCATCGATCACGATGTTAAAATCCGCATGTTGAAGCTGACACAGGCTTCTTGTAATGGATAAACCGAGTCCGCTTCCCTCTGTATTTCTGGAACTGTCACCTCTTACAAAGCGTTCCATCAGTTCATCACTTGAAATATTCAGGGGTGCTTCTGATATGTTCTTGAACTCTATGCATACCTTTGCAGGCTCTTTGATACTCTTTTTAAGATCACGGATCACCGATCCATCTTCATCGGTTATATAAGTATTTACATATAACCGAGTCCCCGGCATTGTATATTTGAATGCATTATTTAACAGATTATCAAATACTCTCCAGAGGTGTCTGCCATCTGCTTCGATCCCTGCACGATCCTTTGCGAGATTCGTTACCAGCGTGATATTCTTCTGCATCAATTTGTCAATATATTCACCGGATGCCTGTTCTGCGATCATATTCGCATCCATGTTTACAAGCTCTACCTTTACATTTCCGGTCGATGCCTTAGAAGCATCCACAAGATCCACGATCAGTTTTTTTAACCTTGCTGACTGCCTTGCTATTACTTCTATATAAGAAGCCTCAGGTTCTTTTTCGATATCCTCCTTCTGAAGCAGATCGACATAGTTAATAATAGAAGTAAGCGGTGTCTTGATATCATGCGATACATTCGTGATAAGCTCCGTCTTCATCCGTTCACTTTTCATCCGGTCATCTACCGCAAGCTGGACACCTTCATTGATATGATTCAGATTCTCGCCATGTTCTTTGAACTTTCCAAACATGAATCTTGTATTTACCTTGTGACCGTACTCGCCCTTTGCAAGCTGGTCTCCACCCATGAAAAGCTCCTGCATCATACAGACAAATCCCATATAGGCAATTGCACAGATGATCTTCAACAGCATTAATACAATAAATCCAGCTTCATTTATATATACAGCATTAAAAACAAGCAATGCTACTATAATTTCAACGATCGTAATTACGATATACAAAAGGAACGCTTTTATTATAAATGGAACCTTGCTGAATACATACCGGAAAAATGCGGTTATCTTTCCCGATTTTCCAAATAGTTTGCGACCCAGTCTGACAATCCATGATGTATTAAGCAGATTCGACTGTTTGACTCTTGCGATCAGATTGTTGATCAGTAAAAGTCCGACCGTACAGATACAACCCAAACCGATCAGACATACAATAGTCTCAATATCATGTCCTGTAATATTGCTATCAATAAAATAATGAAGCCGGTCTGTACCGCTGTAACTATAATAAGCATATGATAAGGAATAACATATATTCTGTGCAAAGGCAATCAACAGACTTATTAAAACGACGATTCCAGTCAATATAATTTCAACCGGAACCTTTTCTGTTTTTCTTACAACACCATCTTTTCCTGATAATACCATACTTGTGATCATGAATATGATACACAAGACAAAATCAAATCCAAAGAAGATCAGAAGTCTGTTCTTTTCCCCGGCTGCTTTACTGATTGCCTGCAGGCTCTTATTCATACGGGAAGAAACATCAGATGTGCCGTCGATATATAAATTACCGGAAGCATATATTGTAATATCGTCTCCTGCATAATTGCCAACGATTACGGTATATCCATCTTTTATGATCGGATAATACATATCATCCTCCGCATAATACTCGTACTGCTTTGTCGTTCCGTTTGCTGTGATCGTTATCTGATTTCTATTATAAGAAATCGTTACTCCCTCCGGCGTATTGTATGAACCGGAACTCTCTATTTCCTCCTCCATTGTTGTAGAATCTTCTGATGTTGCAGACTCTTCCGATATTCCTGAATTCTTGGTTTCGGCTTCCGTCTCTGCTTCCGCATCTGTGGTATATTCCTCCAGATCACTCAGATCAATTCCATAATCATCAGACACCTCTGACCTGGAAAGAGCTGCTTCATCCGGCATACGCATGTTAACATAATCATAATTGTTTCCTTCTTTTTCTACACCGATACTCTGTGCTTCCTTATAGGTATCATAGCTCAGGATCTTTCCGGTAGGAATACCAATCGTTGTACTGACAACTGCTTCCTCTCCTAAAACTCCATATACTAATGCTTTTTCCGGCAAATTATCTGTCTGTGCCAGCATAACGGAATTAGATTCACCCGTTTTTGAAGAATCCCAATCATCACCAACACTCACATACAGATCTGTTTTCGCATATCCATATGTTTTCTCCAAATCCTCTTCATAGGTACGATCATATTTATCAAATGCATTTTTCTTTTCCGATAACAGCATCAGAAAATCACTTGCATCGACAACATTATCATGATTCATATCCTTTTTCTGCAAAGCATCGGGATCGTATTCATAGTCTCCCCATTCATCATCACTGTAACTGATATCCAGAGTATTTCTAATATACTCGGCACCACGATTCACACAGGTAGTCAACATCTCGCTCTGATAATCCGCTTCCAGTTCTGCCCGCAGCTCCGATTCCGATCTGCCCTGAAATATTCCGGCTTCATACATATCAAGCAGTACATAACCCAATATAAATCCAACGCTACAGGTGATAAAAAATAACGTATAAATCAGTAATTTAAAAGGATTGTTATTTTTTAACTTATTCATGTTTCGCATTCTCCATTCCTGTCAGACTGTATAGAGGTTTACTGATATTCCATCTTATAACCTCTGCCCCAGATCACCTTGATATATCTTGGTTCTCCGGGATTGATCTCTATCTTTTCACGCAAATGACGGATATGGACAGCTACCGAACCTTCGGCTCCAAGCGGTGTTTCTTTCCAGACTTCCTTGTAAATATCTCTCGGTGAAAATACCTGTCCCGGATGTTCCATCAGAAGTCTTAAAATATCATATTCTGTCGGTGTCAGACTGACCAGTTCGCCATCGACCGTAACCTGCTTGGAATTATCATTCAGCTCAATTCCCCCGATCACGATCGCATCTTTCTTGATCTGTCCGCTTCCAAGCTGCATATATCTTCGAAGCTGCGATTTCACTCTGGCGATCACCTCTACCGGATTAAACGGCTTGGTAATGTAATCATCTGCACCCACTTCCAGTCCAAGGATCTTATCTGTATCTTCACTCTTTGCGGTCAGAAGGATAACCGGCAGATTCGTCTCCTCGCGGATCTTTAACATCGCTGTGATCCCATCCATCTCCGGCATCATGATATCCATTAACACCAAATGGATGTCATGCTCTTTGATCTGCTCTAACGCTTCTTTTCCGTTGTAAGCTTCATAAATATTGTAGCCGGATGTTTTCAGGTAAATCTTTAAAGCTGATACGATATCTTTCTCATCATCGCAAATTAATATATTATACATTTTTCTCTCCTCGTCTGAAAATATGATTGTTGTCTGCATCTTATCGGGTACGTGTGCGCACCACGCATTCCTTTTTAGGATACAGCAAACCGCTGATATTTTCCATATCTTTCTTTGACGGTATCATTGTAAGGCTTTCTACCATTAAGATACAATTTGGGATATTCTTAAGATTTATTAAGATGTGGGGACGATAGAAGTGTGGAATGATATATCTTCATTTCGCAAATCACTCTCGTTCTATCCTCGATGCAGCGGTACATAAAGTTGCAAAAGACGCAACTTAAGTACCGGCACTCGGATAGGTTTGCTACATGAAATATATCATTCCACACTTCTATCTGTATATTGGTATGGCAATATAATTATTACACATTTGTTTTTACAAATCTAAATATCATTGTTAACCATGTAAAATATTAAAAGTTATAGATGTCAATTCTTGTCTTTGTTTTTTTTAGGTGATACACTTATTAGGCTTATTTAAGATTTTTCAAATGCATAGAATGCATAAAACACATAATGCACTATTAAAGTTTTTTATAAAGGAGTTTGATACATATGACAAAGAAAGAGGTTCTGGAAATCCGGCATCAGTTTGCGCAGGCTACCTGTTCGATCGATAAGATCTGCGGCTGCTATGTGGATGGTGACAGACGTAAAATTGCGACAATGAAGGAAGCGTTTCTCTCTCTGCCGGAGGAGGAAGCTTTTAAATATTTTGAGATTTTTAAGAAGAACTTGTCCGGCTCGATCGGAAAGAATCTGATCACGATGCCGTTTCCCACAGATTCGGAATTTGACGGCGGTACGCAGGAATTTCTGTTAAAGCTGCGCAACAGCAAATTAGAGGATGATGAACTGATTGACCAGTTCTATGATAAGGTAATCGAGAATTATGACTATACCGGAAACTATCTGATCCTGCTGATCCATGATACATATGACGTACCCGGAAAGACCACAGACGGACTGACAATGGATGATGCCTCGGATGAGATCTACGAATACATCATGTGCTGTATCTGCCATGTTAATCTGTCAAAGGCAGGACTTAGTTATTTTGATTCGGAGAACACCTTCCACAACCGTATCCGCGACTGGATCGTGGATGTTCCCGATATCGGTTTCCTGTTCCCTGCATTTATCGACCGGACAGCCGATATCCATAATGTCCTCTACTATACGAAGAAGCCGGAGGAAATCCATGAGGAATTTATCCGCTATATTCTCGGAACGGGAATGCCTGTAACTGCCGGTAATCAGAAAGAGGCGTTCCAGACGATCATCACCGATACACTCGGAATGGACTGTGATTATGAAGTGATACGAAATATCCATGAGAATCTGAATGAAATGATCGAGGAACAAAAGGATAGTCCGGAACCACTGACCTTATCCAGGAATTCATTAAAGAATCTTCTGGAAACCTCGGGAGTATCCGAAGAAAAACTGCAGACCTTTGATGCAAACTTTGATCGCGCCGCTGCTGCTTCCGTGAACCAGCGTCCGGTTGCCGAAGGTTCCGAGGAGACTCTTCCTGCACCGGCTCCGGGAAAAGTACAGCTCTATGCAAATAATATCGCCAGTACAAAATCATTTGAGGTAAAGACTCCGGAGGTTGTGATCAAGGTCAATCCTGACCGCGCCGATCTCGTAGAGACCCGTGAGATCGATGGACGGAAATGTATCGTAATCGAGATCACAGATGAAGTATCTGTAAACGGAATTCCTGTAAAATATTAAAAAATGCCCCACTGATCATACAAATGCCTGTAAGCAGATATCTTCCTATGATCAGTGGGGTATATTTTTTTACACCTGTATCTCCACATGACTGCCGCCCTGATGATCCTTAGTAACCAGGATCTGGCGGTCGATACGATGCTTCAGCTCTTCCACATGAGATATGATACCAACCAGATGATCAGACTCGGACAACTCAGCCAGTACATTTAATGCCTGCTCCAGAATATCAGAATCCAGAGAGCCAAAGCCTTCATCGATAAATAATGTATCAATTCTTACACCTGCCGCATTTGCAGATACAATATCGGCAAGTCCAAGTGCCATAGACAGAGATGCTACAAATGCTTCCCCGCCGGACAGTGTTTTGACATCTCTTTCTTTTCCTGTCCGATGATCCAGCACGAACAGATCAAGCCCTCTGTTTCCTGCAGTCTTCTGTCCGCGTTTCAGCTCAAACTGGTTGCATACGATCTGGCGCAGTCTGTGATTCGCACTGTCTATAATGCGGTCAAAATAGACCTCCTGTATATAGGTTTCCAGCTTATAATTACCAAGTGCAGCCTGTGAAAGATCCTGAAGCTTACTGTATCTCTTATAGATATTCAGATATGCTCCATAATCCTTCTTTAATTTGCTGTATGCTGCCTTATTCTTAGCCAATCGTTCCGCGATCGCATCATGCCTGATGGCAACACTGTTTTTCTTCCGGATCGTGCGTTCTATCTGCCCGGATATCTGTTCAAGCAGAACCGTTGATGCCGTACAGAAATGTGTATAGCATTCTCCGTAGCCGCCTGCCTGCTTTTCCAGTTCCTGTTCATCTGCAAAATCATTTTCTTGATTGCCGTCAGGAAGCTTCTGTATCACACTTTCGTCATTTACAGATGTGTTCATTTCTCCGCTGTCCGTTTCAAGTGCAGAAAGAACATCTTTCTCCAACTGCCATTCCTGTCTGTATTGCATATTCTGATCTTCTGCATCACGTTTCAGATTTGTTTCCAGTGCAGAGAGTTCCTTTGCAAGTTTATTATAAGTATCTCTTGCCTCTGTCTTCTTCCGGTTCACCTCGGCAATCTCATTTCTCACCTGTTGCAGTTGCTTCAGGATATCCGACTCATCCCCCCGGATCTCCTGTCGCATCTGTGCCGCGGCTGCCTGCTTTGCCGTGTAACTCCGGTCTGCCTCCTGATATTCCTCTGTTACCCGCACTTCCGTTTCTTCCAGTTCTTTTATCTGCAAACGAAGCTCGCCAAGCTGCCTTTTATGTTCTTGATAACTTCTGTGCTCTTTCTCAAGTGCCCGCAGTCTGGCTTCTGTTTCCTCTGTCCTTTTCTCCCAGATCATATGCAGTTTTCTGACCTCATCTATCAGAACATCAGCCTGTACTGTCTGATCCGGTATGGTAAAGGCTGCCATCTCCATAACCGCTGCTGTTGTCTGATTCCGTTTTTCTTCCAGACGACCATTCAGGCTTCCAAGTTCATTTTCTTTTCGTCTGAATGAAGCATCCGCCTGATCAAATGCAGCCCGGAGTTTCTTTACCATTTCTTCTGTTACAACAGCTCCGTCACAATGTGCTTTTTCCGGATGTGTCTTACTTCCACAGACCGGACACGGTGTTCCCTCCTGTAGGTTCGCTGCCAGTTCTCCACAGATCTGATCATTCCGATTTCTGATAGCTTCCTCGTAATTCGCATTTGCCTGATTCCGCTTCTCAAATGCACTCCGATTATCAACCACCATCTGCTGTTTCTTAATTTCCAGATGATCAATCTCCAGACATTCTTTTTCAAGCTCCTGTAATCGCTGCATACGTTCTGCAATCTGCTTCTTTTCTGTCTGAACCTTCTCAAGCTTCACCTGTGAAGTGTCACCCGGATTCACGATCTGTTCCAGCTCCTCGGTCTGCTTCTGAAGTTTCTTCTTTGTTTCAAGAATATCCTGCCTTTTCTTTCCTGCCTGATGGCATACCTGCTCCACAAGCAGCAGTTCTTTCTCCATCTCATTTAACCGCACAAAAGAATCTGCCTGTTTCTGAAGCTCCGCCTGTCTCAGCATAAGCGGTTCTGTAGACTGTGCTTCCATACTATGATTCTGTGCTTCTGCACTGACAAATTCCTGTTTCACCTGTCTGTATGCATCGAGATGTGCCACATAGCCATCATAGGTCTGACCGATGATTCTCTTATTTTTCTCGATTGCTGTATACCAGTTATCATATTGGTTATTGGTCTGTGTATAACTCTCAATCTGATGATGCAGATCTTCCGCCTGCTTTTCTTCGATCTGATTCAGACTGTGCAGCTCTTCCAGAATATCATCAAATGCCAGATGACGGTTTTCCAGATGCTCCGGCAGATCCTGAAGTCCTGTTTTATAAAGCTCCGTTTCATCCGGCAGCTCTACTCCCTCTATCGTACGATCTACCTTTGCAACAAGCTCTGTATAGACCCCCTCTGCCTCTTTACAGTCCTGTGCGATCCTGTTCTGGATATATTCATAAATCTTCGTATCAAATATCGTCTTAAAGATATCGCTTCGGGTCTTCGTATCCGCAACTAACAGCTTCTTAAAATCTCCCTGTGCGATCATCGCAACCTGTCGGAACTGATCGGCCGTAAGTCCCAACACCTCTCTTACCCTGCCGATCACCCCTGCTGTCCGCTTACCATCAATATCTGCCGCTTTCAGCTCTGTCTCCTGTCCATCCTCCATCCAGCGCACTTCTGCCTGCTTCATGGATTTGTATCCCGGTCTCTCATACGCCGGACTTCGCCAGACCTTATATTCATGACCGCCGCTTTCAAATAACAGCTCTACATAAGTAAGCTGCTTTGGATCTGCAAAATCACTTCGGAGCATTTCACCGTTTCGTCCGGTGTTATTCTTCCCGCTTCCTGCGCTGGTCTCTCCGTAAAGGGCATACATGATTCCGTCAAATATCGTTGTCTTTCCCGATCCGGTATCTCCCGAGATCAGAAAAAGTCCCTGTTTCCCAAATTTTCGAAAGTCAATCTCCGTTTTTTCTATATACGTTCCAAACGCTTCCATTGTAAGTACCAGTGGCCGCATCATCTTCACCCCTGTCTCTGTTCATAATAATCCCGGATCAACTGTCTGATATAAACTGCATTTTCATCGGACAGCTCCCGTTTCATCTTTCTGTTATAGAAATCCGCAAATGCCTCATCAGGTGCAAGATTCTTCACATCCTCAAGTGTCCGTTCCTGTTCCGGTCTGCTGCCATCTGCCATCTGGAATTCTACTGACATCAGGTTCTTATACACGGTCCGAAGTCTCGCCTGAACATCAATGATCGTTTCCTTATCCGTTAGCACAATTCTCGCATAATCTTCATTTGTTTCCCGGCTCATGGCTTCATCAAGTGTACCCGTAAAATTGTACCACGCATGAAGCTGGTGCAGGGGCAGTTCACGGATCGAAAGCTTTCCTTTTTCTCCAAGCTCTACCACTGTGACAGATTTCTGATCGTCGGCTTCCGACATAGAATAGATAACCGGTGTGCCACAGTACCGAATCTCCGGCTTTCCGATCTGCTGTGGAGAATGAAGATGTCCCAGCGCCACATAGTCAAATATATCAAATACAGTACGGTCGATATTATCCAGTCCACCGATCGATATTGTCTCCGAATCCGACCGCCGGTTCACTCCACTATTTGTTACGTTCTGATGGGCGATCAGTACATTCCTTTTTCCAGGATCAACTTGCATGGCTGCAACTGCCTGCTGCATGGCTTCTGTATATGTTAAGGCTGCTGACTCTTTCTCCGGTTCTTCTGTTAAATCCGATAATGTATTTTTTACGTTTGCCGGCTTTACAAACGGCATCAGATAAAAATTCACATCTCCCCATTTATCCTGCATCGTCACCTTCATGGCTTCTCCACCATAGGTTCCTTTCATATATATATTCTGCTTTTTCATAATACTGCTGGCAAAATCCAGACGTTCTGCCGAATCATGATTGCCACTGATAATGAGGATGATCGTTCCGCTGTCTGCAAGTTCAGTCAGGAATTCATCAAATTCTGTTACTGCTTTTGCAGATGGAACTGCTTTGTCATAGATATCTCCTGCGATCATCACGGCATCCGGCTGTTCTTCTCTTACATATGCAAGGATCTGGTCAAACACATAGCGCTGGTCTTCCCACATCTCATATCCATTTACAATCTTGCCAATGTGCAGATCCGACAAATGAAACAGCTTCATCGTTGTTGTCTCCTTTCTCACGTTTTCCAGACGAAAGTTTCTATCCTTAGTAACTTATTACGCAAATCGCTCTCGCTCTGTTTTCATGCAGCGGTTCTAAGCTCCCACTTCGTGGATCGCTAAGTACCGGCATTCAAACAGGTTTGTTCCATAAGTTCTAAGGATAGAAACTTTCTGTCTTTGAAATGAATGTTGGTTTTTAAATAAGTTAAGTTTAGCATTATGAGGCAAGGGGGTCAACATTCTTCGAACTTTCGAAATCGCTTCTCACATGCGCATTCCGGACTATCGTCCTTCATGCTTATGTGTCACCCTCCCTCTACCTGTAAAAATAATACGATTTCTCCGTTCTTCGAACTCTCGAAATCGCTACACACATGCGCATTCCGGACTATCGTCCTTCATGCTTATGTGTGTTTATCCGTCAAATAAATAAGCAGCGTTGTCTGTACACAGACACGCTGCTTATTTGCTTGACGGATTTATTTTTACATCTTGAACATTTTCTTTTTCTTGAGGATTAGGGCTATGATAATACAGATCAGAACGATGATGCCACATACAATGTAGAAGCCGTATGGGGTTTCTGCGAGAGGCATCCACTTACCTGATACGTTCATTCCATAGATACCGGATATGATCGTCGGGATCGCCATTACGATGGTGATAGCCGCTAAGAACTTCATGATATTGTTCAGGCGGTTATTGATAATCGTCGTCATCAGTTCTCTTGTACCGCTTATGATATCTCGATAGATTCCGGTCATCTCGATAGCCTGTTTGTTCTCGACCATAACATCATCTAGAAGCTCCTGATCCTCCGGGTACTGTTTGATACTGCTGTATCTTGCAAGCTTATCTAATACAACTCCGTTTGCACGAAGTGATGTTGCAAAGTATACAAGGTTAGATTCCAGTTCGTGAAGATCAATCAGATCCGCATCCTCTGTCTCATCCTGGATTCGTTGCTCGATCAGATTTCTTCTGCGATCCATAACTCGCAGATAATACTGATAGGTCATGCAGTTTCTATATAAAATCTGGTACATGAAGCGCATCCGTTTCTTTGTACTGAATTCCTTTACCTTTGACTCAATAAATGCATCCAGAACAGGCGTATCCTCCGCGCATACCGTGATCAGAATGTCCTTTACGAGGATAATACCCAAAGGAATAGTTGTATATGCTTCGCGTTCATTTCTCATCTCGATCGACGGAATATCGACAAGGATCAGTGTATAACCATCTTCGACCTCCACACGGGAGCTCTCCTCATCATCCAATGCAGCTCTGACATCTGCCAGATCAATCTCAAAATCTTCTGCAATCAGTTTGGTCTCATCTACTGTAGGTTTCGTCATACAAACCCACATATTGTCTTCATATTCTGTTATCTCTGACAAAACCTTATGATCTGTTCTGTAGAACTTTATCATGCCAAACTACCCACTTTCATATATGGTTTCTTCCATATGAGGATTTCTAACCGAATTTATATTAACACAAAAGCCCACCATGTTCAATCTCAAACCTTATTTTTTACATTCTGTCTGCCGCAGCAAATAGAAAACTGCTCCAAAAGAAACGGTTGTTTTTCCTTTCTGAGATGTATATAATGATGGCATTGAGATTTTATGAAATGAGGTTTTTCTATGGATGCCTATACAAGCTTCGCGCAGGTATACGATGAGCTGATGGATAACATTCCTTATGACGAATGGATATCTTATATCACCAGCCTGCTCCATGAATACAATATCACCGAAGGTCTGGTTGCCGAGCTTGGTTGCGGAACGGGAACGATCACGGAAGGACTTGCAGCCGCAGGCTATGATATGATCGGAATTGATGTGTCTTCCGATATGTTGGAGATTGCAAATGAAAAAAAGATTGCGAATGGTTTCTCATCCATTATGTATCTCCAACAGGATATGTGTTCCTTTGAATTATATGGAACAGTAAATGCCATTGTATGCGTCTGTGACAGCATCAACTATCTGTCAAATACAGATCAGATCACTACCGTTTTTTCTCTTGCAAATAATTATCTGGAAGCAGGGGGTATCTTTATCTGTGATTTTAAGACCAAACACTATTTCCGGGATGTCGTTGCAGATTCAGTGATTGCTGAGGATCGGGATGATGTCAGCTTCATTTGGGATAATTATTATGATGAGGAACAAAATGTCAACGAGCTTGCACTCAGCCTGTTTCTGAAAGAGGAGGACGACCTGTACCGAAAAACGCAGGAATTCCATTACCAGATCGGACTGACCTGTGAGGACATGATTCGTTGTGTAGAACAGGCAGGTATGGAGCTTCTTGCCATGTATGATGCATTTACGCACACGCCAGCAACCGATGACAGTGAACGTGTCTATGTGATAGCCAGAGAAAAACATCACGAAGGCAAATTATATATCTGATCTCCTGCCCGTAGTGATTTTAGTCATCAATTTTTTATTAAGCACTACTTTTATAAGTACAAGCATTATTTTGTTATTAATCAGCACTTTATAAATGCAGGTATTATTTTTAAAAAGGCACCTTAAAAGTGCAATATTTTACGTTATATATAGAAAGAACGAGGAATAACATATGAGTGATTATATTATCAGAGGTATGGCGGCAGATGGACAGGTTCGTTTCTTTGCCGGCACCACAAAGGAAATCGTTGAAACAGCAAGAAGTATTCACAATACCAGTCCGGTTGCTACTGCTGCCCTCGGTCGTCTGCTAACCGCAGGTGCATTGATGGGGGCTGCATGTAAGAATGACTCCGATCTGCTAACGCTCCAGATCCAGTGCAGCGGTCCGATCGGTGGACTGACAGTGACTGCTGATGCGCACTGCAATGTCAAAGGCTATGTCAACAATCCGGAGGTTATCCTGCATGCAAATGATAAGGGAAAACTGGATGTCGCTAAAGCTCTTGATATGGGCGTGCTCTCCGTGATCAAGGATATCGGTTTAAAAGAGCCTTATATCGGTCAGACCCAGCTTGTTTCAGGTGAGATTGCAGAAGACCTGACGTATTATTTTGCAACCTCAGAACAGATTCCAACTTCTGTAGCTTTAGGTGTTCTGATGGAGAAGAACAACACAGTAAAACAAGCCGGGGGCTTTATCATTCAGCTTATGCCATTTGCATCCGAGGAACTGATCTCTGATCTAGAAAAACGTCTGGGTGAATTCACATCCATTACCGCTCTCCTCGACCAGGGTATGGAACCGCTTGATATCGTGAAGCAGATCTTTGAAGGCTATAATGTAGAAGTTACCGATACCATTCCTACGAAGTGGCACTGCAACTGCAGCAAGGAACGTTTCTCACAGGCCGTTATCAGTCTCGGTAAAAAGGAGATTGCAAATCTGCTCGCAGACAATAAGCCGATCGAGGTAAACTGCCAGTTCTGCAACTCGTCTTACACCTTCTCACCGGAGGAACTGGAAAATATGTTACTTGGCAAATAAAACAGAAAACGCTGATCTGTTCCTATGTGAGTGAATATTACAAAAAGAGTTTATCGGTAATATGAATATGCACACCTATTATTACGCAAGACGCTTGCACTCTATTTCAACGCAACGGTACTAAGTTCTTCGCCTATGGCGACTCACTAAGAACCGGCGTTAAAACAGGCTTGCTTCATAATAGTATACATGTTCACATTGCCGATAAACTCTTTTATAATTCACTTAATTCGTATAGAAACAGATCAGCGTTTTCTATATTCTTGAATTGTCTCTATTATTTATCACTTCTTATTATGGTAACGAGTGATGTCAGCAGCAAGAACATCGGATAAAAAAGCTTCGGAATGATCTGAAAAGCAGAAATGGAATCACCCAGTTCTCCTACCGCGGCAATTGCAACTAACATCTGCGCACCATATGGGATTATCCCTTGAAAGATACAGGAAAAAGTATCAAGCAAAGAGGCAGTCTTCTTCGGAGAGATTCCATATTCCTGTGCCATTTCTCCGGCAATCGGATTTGCCATAACGATTGCTACCGTATTGTTTGCAGTTGCAATATCCATTGTTCCGACTAGCAACCCCATTCCGAGCTGTCCGCCTTTCTTTCCTCGAAAGATCCTGTGTATCCAACTGAGAAGTGCATCGAAACCGCCATATTCCCGGATCAGTGCACATAACGCTGCAACTAATATTGCTACCATACAGGTTTCAAACATTCCGGAAACACCGGAGCCCATATTTGTCAGAAGATCAACAGGTGCAGTATGTCCCCATATCAGCATAATAAATGCTCCGGATACAATCCCCGTAAGTAATACGATAAATACATTCAGCCCTATAATTCCACCGATCAGCACCAGAACATACGGTATGATCTGCACCAGATTATAAGACTGGCTGACCTGCCCCCGTATGTCGGTCTGAAATGAAAGTACAAGAATTAATATCAGCGTTATAACCGCTGCCGGAAACGCGATCCAGAAATTCTCCCGGAATTTGTCTTTCATCTCACATCCCTGTCCATTACATGCCGCAATCGTCGTATCTGAGATAAAAGAAAGATTATCCCCAAACATTGCTCCACCCATAACCGATGCAACACAAAATGCCATATCAAAGCCAGATGCCCTCGACACCGCAACAGCAATCGGCGTTAACAATGTGATCGTTCCAACTGAAGTTCCCATAGCAACTGACACAAAGCAGGCAACAACAAACAAAACCGCTACTGAAAATCTTGCCGGAATCAGTGTCAGCATAAAATATGCTACACTCTCTGCGCTGCTTCTTCCGACTACCCCGACAAATGAACCCGCTGCCAGGAAGATCAACAGCATCGTTATAATATTCTTATCCCCAACTCCCTGTGCCATAATCTCAAGCTTCTTATCAAATACCAATTCCCGGTTCTGGATACATGCGACCAGAATAGCTGCAAGAAATGCCACGATGATAGGCACATTATAAAAGCCCATCGGAATTTTCATCACATATTCAAATATAATCCCAAGTCCCAGATACAATACCAGAAATACACCGATCGGCAACAGTGCGATCGCTCTGCCCTTTTTCTCATTCATTTTAATACCTCTCCAAATCACTTATTTAGCAGGAACCGTTCCCGCCTGTCATACTTTCTAATAATAACATATTTTTGTACAGTTCGGCGCATTTTACCGAATATTTTGGTGTAATTTTCGGCTATCATTTCCATTGAAATGCTTTTTTTCGTATGCTAGAATGGTAAACGTTGTATTGTAAGTAATTTTAATATCATAAAGAAAGAGTGAAAAAAATGAAGATTACCAGAGATGATATCAGAAATGTTGCGATTATTGCCCATGTTGACCATGGCAAAACAACATTAGTGGATGAACTTTTGAAACAGAGTGGTGTATTCCGTGATAATCAGGAAGTTACCGAACGTGTCATGGACTCAAATGATATTGAACGTGAACGTGGTATCACGATTCTTTCCAAGAACACTGCCGTCCGTTATGGTAAGACAAAGATCAACATTATCGACACTCCGGGACATGCTGATTTCGGCGGTGAAGTAGAACGTGTCCTGAAGATGGTAAATGGTGTTATTCTTGTTGTTGATGCTTTCGAAGGTGCCATGCCACAGACCAAATTCGTTCTGAAGAAAGCGCTGGAGCTGAACCTCAGTGTTATTGTATGTGTAAACAAATGTGACCGTCCTGAAGCTCGTCCTAAAGAGGTTGTAGATGAAGTTCTTGAGCTTCTGATCGAATTGGATGCAAATGACGATCAGCTTGACTGCCCATTTGTATTTGCATCAGCAAAGACAGGTGTTGCTTCTCTTGATCCAGATGAACCGGGTACAGATATGAAGCCACTGTTTGATACCATCGTTGATTATATTCCTGCTCCTACCGGTGATCCGGATGCAGGTACACAGGTTCTGATCAGCACGATCGACTACAATGAATATGTAGGCCGTATCGGTGTTGGCAAGGTTGACAATGGTAAGGTCGTTGTAAATGAGCCTGTTGTTATTGTAAATGAACATGACCCTGACAGAATGTTAAAGGTTAAGATCGGTAAGCTCTATGTTTACGAGGGTCTGAATAAAGTAGAAGTAAATGAAGCAGACATCGGATCGATCGTAGCCATCTCCGGTATTGCAGATGTTAATATCGGTGATACAATCTGTTCTCCTGAAAATCCGGACCCAATCCCATTCCAGAAAATTTCAGAGCCAACTATTTCCATGACATTCATGGTAAATGATTCTCCTTTCGCCGGTAAGGAAGGAAAGTTTGTAACCTCCAGACATTTACGTGACAGATTGTTCCGTGAATTAAATACAGATGTCAGTCTCCGTGTAGAAGAAACAGAGACAACAGAAGCTTTCAAGGTATCCGGTCGTGGCGAACTTCACTTATCCGTTCTGATCGAGAACATGAGACGTGAAGGATATGAATTTGCAGTCAGCAAAGCCGAAGTTATCTATAAGACAGACGAACGCGGTAAGAAGCTTGAACCATTTGAGATTGCATATATCGATGTTCCGGATGAATTTACCGGAACAGTTATTAATATGTTAAATTCCAGAAAGGGTGAACTTCAGGGTATGGCTCCTACCGGAAACGGTACAACCAGACTGGAGTTCCTTGTACCTTCCCGTGGACTGATCGGTTTCCGTGGTGACTTCATGACCGCTACAAAGGGAAATGGTGTTATCAATACGATCTTTGATGAATATCTCCCATATAAGGGTGATATGAACTATCGTTCACAGGGTTCTCTGATCGCATACGAGACCGGTACTTCTATCACTTATGGTCTGTTCAATGCACAGGAAAGAGGTACACTGTTCATCGGACCAGGTGAACCTGTATATGCCGGAATGGTTATCGGTGAAAATGGACGTACCGATGATATCGAAGTAAATGTCTGCAAGAAGAAGCAGTTGACCAACACCCGTTCTTCCGGTGCTGATGATGCATTAAAGCTGACACCTCCTAAGGTACTCAGTCTGGAGCAGGCACTTGACTTCATCGATACAGATGAGCTCCTTGAGATCACTCCTAAGAGCTTCCGTATCCGTAAGAAGATCCTTGATCCTACACTTCGTTTTCGTGCTAAGAGAGATGCCGGAAATAAATAAGCATTTATGTTATAATAATAAATATTACAGTAAGACCGCAGGCAGCCTGATCGCTACCTGCGGTCTTTATTTGTAGGATAACAAGAAAAGCCCTGTATTTTCATACAGAGCTTTTCTTATCAGATTTATTAATCCTCCCATGGGCGGATTCTGTATTTTGCGCCGATCGAATCACAGATTCTCCGGCATTCTTCCTCTTCCTCTTTTGTAATCGTGGTATCTACAGTCGTCATAACTACATTTGGTACATACTTTGTAGAACTTCTTGCAAAGTCAAGCATCGCATCAAAGGATTTATCTCCAAACTTACTTCTGACCAGTTCATGATACCGATCTGCATTCGGCGTATTCAAGCTGATCGATACCGTGTCGATCAGGCCTTCCATCTCCGATGTGATATCTCTGCCATTTACAAGATTTCCCAGCCCATTCGTATTCAAACGTATCGGCATATGATAAGTCTCCTTTACAAATGCCGCAACCTTCTTCAACACCTCAAAGGCTTCCGTCGGTTCTCCGAATCCACAGAACACAACCTCATTAAACCGGCTCATATCGAATTTTACAAATTCAGCAATCACTTCTTCTGCTGATGGTTCCCGCTCTAACCACAGACTCTTTGATTCACCAACATGATCCATGTTCTGTCTAAGACAGAATGTACATGCACATGGGCATTTATTTGTCAGATTTACATACAGATTATTATGAACTTTATATAATATCTCCATACTATTCGCCTCCTGTTATCTGGCAAGCTTGTACAGACATTCCTCAAAACACACTCCATCGGTCAATGGAAGCTCCATCTCAACGGAACGTTTGATACATTCTTTAATAAATACACTTGCCTTCTTAACTGATTCTGTAAAATCTACATTATTTACGGCATCCGCCGCAAGAATCGCCGAAAAGACATCTCCGGTACCGGAGCGCGACTCTCCGATCTTCTTCGTCTTCACAACGGTTACTTTTCCATTTTCATAGCAGAAGTTAGCAAGGAAGCTTCCCCGCCTGATTCCTGTTATCACAACTTTTGCCTGTCTGCTCTCTGACTGTGCTGCCAGCTTCTCCGCCATAGCATTCAGTTCATCCATATGCCAGTCATCCTTATATGGTGTATCCGTCAAAACACATGCCTCTGTGGTATTTGGAGTAAGGATATCAGCAAACCGCACCAGCTTTTTCATCTGCTGGCACAGTTCGTCTGTATAGGTCGGATATGGTTTGCCATAGTCACCCATTACCGGATCCACGATCACCTTTGTCTCCGGTCTTTTAAAATCCGTAAGGAACCGTTCCACTATACTGATCTGTTCACTGGAACCCAGGAATCCGGTACAGACACCGGAAAACTGCAGATCCAGCTTCTTCCATTCATCGATATACCTCTGCATATGATCTGTAAAATCTTCATAATAGAAGCTGTCAAACCCCGTATGATTGGAAAAAATCGACGTCGGGACCGGACAGCACTGAACCTTCATTACAGAAATGATCGGCATTGCTACTGCTATAGAGCAGCGTCCAAATCCTGAGTAATCATTTATAACTGCTATCTTTTTCTGGTTATTATGCGAACCCTGCATATCTTATGCACCTTTCTAACATAAAATCTTGGGTGTATATCAAAATAATCTTCTATCCGGTAATCTATACATAAATACCTGATTTTCTCTGTTACTGTCTTACCTTGATATGAACCTCACGGAGCTGCTGCTCTGTAACCTCACCAGGGGCGCCACACATCAGATCCTGTGCATTTCCGTTCATAGGGAACGGAATGATCTCACGAATATTTTCTTCATTACGAAGGAGCATGATCATACGATCAACACCGGGAGCCATACCGGCATGTGGTGGTGCACCGAACTGGAATGCATTGTAAAGTGCTCCAAACTTTGTCTTCAGATCTTCTTCTGTGTATCCTGCGATCTCAAATGCTTTTACCATGATCTGCATATCGTGATTTCTGACAGCACCGGATGAAAGCTCGATACCATTACATACGATATCATACTGGTATGCCAGAACATCTAACGGATTCTTCTCATTTAAAGCTTCCAGACCACCCTGTGGCATGGAGAACGGATTATGTGTAAAGATGATCTTCTTTGTTTCCTTATCGTACTCGTACATAGGGAAATCGTTAATATAGCAGAATCTGTATGCATTCTTCTCGATCATATCAAGTCTTGCACCGATCTCATTACGAAGCTGTCCTGCAAAGGAAGCTGCCAGTTCTTCTACATCGGCAATGAAGAAGATAGTATCTCCTGCTTTCAGATTTGCAAGCTCTGCGATCTCACTCTTCATATCATCCGGAATGAACTTATCGATCGGTCCCTTGTATGTCATATCGTCCAGAACTTCCAGATATCCAAGACCTCCCATACCGATAGACTGAGCATACTTTAAGAGCTTCTCATGCTGTCCCTTTGACAGTTTCTTCGGTACATTGATCGCACGTACAGTCTTGCCATGGAATGGCTTAAATGTACATCTCTGGAAGAAATCTGTCAGATCGATGATACGAAGCGGATTACGAAGATCCGGCTTATCCGTACCGAATTCTAACATTGCCTGCTTATAGCTGATGATCGGATAAGGAGCCTGTGTTACAACAGAGCCTTCCGGTGCGAATTTCTCAAATGTTGCTGAGAGAACTTCCTCTCCTACTTTAAATACATCTTCCTGTGTTGCAAAGCTCATCTCAAAATCGAGCTGATAGAACTCACCCGGTGAACGGTCTGCTCTTGCATCCTCGTCACGGAAGCATGGTGCGATCTGGAAATATTTGTCAAATCCTGCAACCATCAGCAGCTGCTTGTACTGCTGCGGAGCCTGCGGCAGAGCATAGAACTTGCCTTTAAATTTTCTGGATGGAACAATATAGTCTCTTGCACCTTCTGGTGATGAAGCACACAGAATCGGTGTCTGGATCTCTAAGAATCCCATCTCTGTCATCTTCTGACGAAGGAAGCTGATCACCTGTGAACGGAAGATCATATTATCCTTTACTTTTTTATTTCTAAGATCCAGATATCTGTATTTGAGTCGGACATCTTCTCTTGTCTCCTTGGATGTCATGATCTCAAACGGAACCTGCTTGTATACTCTTCCAAGCACTTCTACGGAATGTGCCTCCAGTTCGATCGTTCCTGTCGGGATCTTTGGATTGTATGTCTCCTCATCTCTGTGCTCGATCACACCTGAGATGGATACACAATCCTCTTTTGTAAGTCCATCTAATAATGAAGTGTCTCTCATAACTACCTGAAGAACACCATACATATCTCTCAGGTCGATGAAGGATACACCACCATGGTCACGGATGTTCTCGATCCATCCTGCCACCTTCAGCTCTGCGCCAACGTCGCCTTCGCTGATCTCATTTAAGGTTCTGTTACGATAAATGTTTGAAATGGTCATTGTCTGCATTATCTCCTTTGACTGATTTTTATATTTCACAGGTTGCATAAAAAAAGAACTATGCCTGCCCTGCATCCAGGACGAACATAATTCATATCCGCGGTACCACCTGATTTACTGTCTCTTATCTGACAGTCCCTTTCCTTGTTTCACGCACAATTGCGGCGCACCTACTACTGTGAGGTTCATTTCGCAGAACAACCATCTCGCATTTTCCGGTCATCTCTGCAAATGTCTTCTTCACGGGTTCAGCTTGCAGCTGTTAGAGTGTTATTCACGCTTATTCATTCTGCCGGATTCTCACCACCGCCGGCTCTCTGTGAGCGATAAAAAGCGCTACTTCTCTCCGTCTTCGCCTTTTCAATGTGTCAATTATATAGCAGGGAAAATGGCTTGTCAACGGACTTTTCTTAAAAATACAACCCCATTCATAAAAAAATACTTGCCACATAAAAACAATTATGCTAGTATTGCTTTAAACCGTTGAAGGAGAGTAAGTACATGATGCGACAAACATCCCAGAGAGCTGCCGCCGGTGGAAGGCAGTATGTTTTCCATGATGGAATGGACTCCCGAGGGCAAGCTGAACGATGTGGTACGATTCCTGTATATGCATTCTGTATGTAAGCCGGAGATGATACTCCGTTAAGAACGAGATATCTGTAATGTATGTATTTGCAGACAATGAGCGGGCGTATCTGATACGTCAAGCCGGGTGGCACCGCAGGAAACAGTTTCTAATGAACAATCTCCTGTCCCAGCATTTTTATACTGGGGCAGTTTTTTTATGTCTTAATATCTATCACAAATCCATGCAAAATTCTTTGCCCACAAGGATGATGATTTTGCAAAATGCATGACATTATAAAATTCCCCGGAACATATTTATATATCCCATCAAAGATAACCGGGATAACTTAAACTATTTATACAAATGAATCAAGCATTGGAGGGTTATGATTATGAAAAAAGATGCAAACATTCCTTACAAAATCTATTTAAGTGAAAACGAGATCCCAAAAGAGTGGTATAACGTACGTGCCGATATGAAGAACAAGCCGGCACCTCTGTTAAATCCGGGAACACTTCAGCCAATGACAGCCGATGATCTTCGTCCTGTATTCTGTGACGAACTGATCGCGCAGGAGCTGGATGACACCACTCCATACATCCCGATTCCACAGGAAATTCAGGACTTCTATAAAATGTACCGTCCTGCTCCACTGGTTCGTGCATACTGTCTGGAAGAAAAACTGCAGACACCAGCTAAGATCTACTACAAATTTGAAGGAAACAACACAAGCGGCAGCCACAAATTAAACTCCGCTATCGCTCAGGCTTATTATGCTAAGCAGCAGGGTTTAAAGGGTGTTACAACCGAGACCGGTGCCGGTCAGTGGGGAACCGCCCTCTCTATGGCATGCTCCTACTTTGGTCTGGACTGTCAGGTATATATGGTTAAGGTTTCCTATGAACAGAAGCCATTCCGTCGTGAAGTTATGCGTACCTACGGTGCAACCGTAACTCCATCTCCTAGTACCACAACAGAGGTTGGCCGTAAGATCCTTGCTGAGCATCCTGGAACAACCGGAAGCCTTGGCTGTGCCATCTCAGAAGCTGTTGAAGCAGAGTCCAAGCAGGAAGGCTATCGTTATGTACTCGGAAGTGTACTGAATCAGGTATTACTTCACCAGACTGTCATCGGTCTTGAAACAAAAGCAGCACTTGACAAATATAACATCACACCGGATATCATCATCGGATGTGCCGGCGGCGGTTCAAACCTCGGTGGTCTGATCTCCCCATTTGCAGGCGAGGTTCTCCGTGGCGAGAAGAACTACCGGATCATCGCTGTAGAACCGGCATCCTGCCCAAGTCTGACAAGGGGTGTCTATGCCTATGATTTCTGTGATACCGGCAAGGTATGTCCACTGGCAAAGATGTACACCCTCGGAAGCGGATTCATTCCTTCACCAAACCATGCAGGCGGACTTCGTTATCACGGTATGAGCCCTGTTGTATCCCAGCTCTATCATGATGGCATCATCGAAGCCAGAAGTGTTGAACAGACGGCAGTATTTGAAGCAGCAACCCAATTTGCAAGAGTGGAAGGTATTCTTCCTGCTCCTGAAAGCAGCCACGCGATCCGTGTTGCTATCGACGAGGCACTGAAATGTAAAGAAACCGGGGAAGAAAAGACGATCGTCTTTGGTCTGACCGGAACCGGATATTTCGATATGGTTGCTTATGGCAAATATAACGATGGTGAGATGAGCGATTATATTCCTACCGACGACGATCTGAAGGCAGGTTTTGACGGAATCCCTCATTTTCCCGGAAATGAATTCTAAATCGGCCCTATAAAAAAAGGAAGCTGACAATACATATTATTACGCAAGACGCTTTCGCTCTATTTCTCATGTAGCGGTACTAAAGTTCTCCACTTCGTGGCTCACTAAGTACCGACATTCGAAAAGGCTTGCTCCATAATAGTATTGTCAGCTTCCTTTTCTAGTATCAACTTATAGGCTATGTTTGCAACAGCTTCCGGACTTCGGTGTTGTAGGTATCCGGATCGTTGGCTTTGCGGATCTTTTTTAATATCTTCTGCTGGTCGGGAGCTTCAAAAAGACATTCCATAAACGACCACAACTCTTTCATCTTAAACATGACATTTCTCGCCCCAAGCCCTGCTTCCATATAACCGGCAAACAGTTCATCGTGGAATGCCAGAAGGATTCCTGCGTTATAGCAGCACCTCTGTCCTGCAATCTCCCGTGGAAGAAACGGATTTCCTATGATTCCACGTCCGATCATGATCTTATCAACCTGTGGATATCGTTCCTGAATATTTTTATAGCCGGCCGCATCGGTAATATCACCATTATAGCAAAGGACACTTTCTGTCTGCTCTCCGTATCGTTCTACTGCCAGATCGAACATAGCAAGATCTACGCTGCCACCATAATAATCTTCTCTGGTTCTTGGATGAATGATCACTTCGGTAAATGGATATTTCATTAATACATCCAGTATATCCGGGAATTCATCTGCAAATTCCATTCCCAGTCTGGTCTTTACCGATATTTTGCAGATATCGGCTGCAAATATCTCCTCAAGGAAATGGTCCAGCTTTGTGGGATCTGCCAACATCCCTGAACCTTTTCCTTTTGAAACAACCGTCCCGGAAGGACAACCCATGTTTATATTGATCTCATCATATCCCATATCAGTTAAAGCTTTTGCCGCTTTTATAAAGCCTTCTGAATGATTCGTCAGAATCTGTGGGATCACCATTATGCCCGTATTATGTTCAGGGCGAACATCCGCCAACTCACGATGTCTGAACGGTTTCCCCTTTGCAGGAGCTATAAAAGGCGTAAAGTACCGATCGATTCCTCCAAAATATTTCTGGTATGCATTTCTGTATATATATCCGGTTATCCCCTCTAAAGGTGCCAGATAGAGCATCTTAATTCTCCTTCCAATTATTAAAACATATGTCATCATGATAATCGCAGACACAGACTTCTTATACTTTTATGTCATCACAGCAGTCGCCAAACTCAGTACTCAAATATAGCCAGTGATATATGTTATCTGCATATTCTCACCGGCTATATTCTAACTTATATTTCTATTATACTGTTATTACTCTACGCTGTAGTTTGGAGCTTCCTTTGTGATATGAATATCATGTGGATGGCTCTCTTTTAATGATGCTGCTGAGATCTTAACAAACTCTGCTTTCTCATGTAATTCAGGAATGTTGTGAGCTCCACAATATCCCATACCGGAACGAAGTCCGCCGATCAACTGGAATACAGTATCTTCAACAGAACCCTTGTATGCAACACGTCCTTCTACACCTTCCGGAACAAGCTTCTTTGCATTCTCCTGGAAGTATCTGTCCTTGCTTCCATTCTCCATAGCTGCGATAGAACCCATACCTCTGTATACCTTGTACTTACGTCCCTGATATAATTCGAAGTCACCAGGAGCTTCATCTGTACCTGCAAATAAGCTACCCATCATACATACATTTGCACCTGCTGCAATTGCCTTTGTGATATCTCCTGAGTACTTGATACCACCATCAGCGATAACAGGAATACCTGCATTCATAGCTGCATCATATGCTTCCATAATAGCTGTGATCTGTGGTACACCAATACCTGCAACAACACGGGTTGTACAGATAGAACCAGGTCCGATACCGATCTTAACTGCATCTACGCCCATATCGATCATTGCCTGTGTACCGGCCTTAGTAGCTACGTTACCGGCGATAACCTGAAGATCCGGATACTTCTCCTTTACCATCTTGAAAGTACGAAGTACGTTTGCTGAATGTCCATGTGCTGTATCAATAACGATCGCATCAACCTTTGCTGATACAAGTTCAGCAACACGATCCAGAATATTTGCTGTACATCCAACGGCTGCTGCACAGAGAAGTCTTCCCTGTGGATCCTTAGCAGAATGTGGATATTTGATCGTCTTTTCAATATCCTTAATTGTGATAAGTCCTTTTAATCTGAAATCATCGTCAACGATCGGAAGCTTTTCTTTGCGAGCCTTTGCAAGAATCTTCTTTGCTTCCGGTAATGTAATGCCTTCCTTTGCTGTGATCAGGCCTTCTGAAGTCATTGACTCGCTGATCTTCTTGGAATAATCTTCTTCAAACATCAGGTCACGGTTTGTAATGATACCGACTAATTTGCCATCCTCTGTGATAGGCACACCTGAAATTCTGAACTTTGCCATAAGTGCATTTGCATCGGCAAGTGTATGCTCAGGAGATAAATAAAATGGGTCAGAAATTACACCATTCTCAGAACGCTTAACCTTATCTACTTCCTCTGCCTGCTCCTCGATTGACATATTTTTGTGAATAACACCGATACCACCCTGACGAGCCATAGCGATAGCCATTCTGTGCTCTGTTACGGTATCCATACCGGCACTCATAAGAGGAATCTGAAGCTGTATTTTCTTTGTTAAGTTAGTTGTTAAATCCACGTCATTTGGAAGCACCTCAGAATATGCAGGTACTAATAATACGTCATCAAATGTAATTCCTTCGCCTATGATCTTACCCATTTTTTTCTCTCACTTTCTTTTTTTATTTGTAAGTGGATATAACAGGAGCATTCAAACGAACGCTCCTGTTATATCCAAAATATATGATGCTATGCTATCAAATAACCTATTTAATGTCAAGATTATTTATTACCAAAAAATTTCTTTTTTATGAGGAATTATCAGTTATCTTTAATTTTCTGCTACCGGAGCCTGATAAATAAACGCTTCCGACTTTCCGATATCAATGCTGTCATCACCAACCTGAGCAACATAGACTTCCTCACCATCGTCAAACGTGATATCAGGAATAAACAGAGTATTCCGGTCTATATAGATTGTTTCCTTCTTGAATCCGTTGTTGATCCAAACAAAACTGCATTCATTGAAATTCTCACCCTTGATATAATATCCATGGAGCTGCTCCGGTGCTTTCTCCGGGTCATCGGACACTTTCTGATAATCGCCTTCTTTTATATCCGTAATATAGATCGGTTCTACACCATACTGCATATCGGTAGGCTCATATGGCCAGCCATCCGGATACATATATCGCTTACCGTATAACATATCATATTCTACATTCCACATTACATCGCTGTATTCAGGATCATCTTCGCTGTAAAGTGTATGCACCTTCTGCATGGCACTCTTTTCAAGTCCGATCACATCAAACAGCTTCGTACTCAGATCATAAGCCGGAATGTCTTCATCTTTATCAATGAAATGCTTCATATTGCTCCATATGAAATATTCCGTCTGGTACAGATTTCCATTCTCTACATCATCATTTGTCAGTTCAAATCCCGGTAAATGATCACCATACATTACCAGTACTACATCTTCATCATAATTCTTCAGTTCTTCAATTAAATCCTTGATAAATTCATCCATCTCATGAAGCTGATTGCAATAATATGTCCATTCATTGTCCAGTTCTTCACTTCCCGTACCTGTTACTTTTACCGGATAGGAATAATTCTCATAATCTAATTCACTCGGATATCTTCCATGTCCCTGAACGCTGACCGTGAAGATAAAATCCTTGTCCTCTGTAGATTTCAGGGTCTTCATGATCTCTCCGGTCAGTACATTATCCTTTTCCCAGTTTTTCTGAGTATGCTCTACGTCATACATGTATTCCATAGGGGTAAATGTATCAAAGCCAAGATTCTTGTATACGATATAACGGTCATAGAATGTACCGTCATGGTTATGCATCGCATGAGTAGAATAACCAAGCTTTTTAAACTGTGTCGCCATCGTCTCACAGGTTGTACTTCCAAGTACCGTCTTATATGGATATTCACCGGCACCGAAGTATGCCACATCAAATCCGGAAAGCACCTCAAATTCCGAATTTGCCGTTCCCGCTCCGATTGCAGGCATCGTAAGGAAACCTGACGAACATTCTTCTTTTAATTTTGTAAAATTCGGAATCGGATTCATATTAAAAGATAATTCTTTTACATATGATGGATCCATGAAGGATTCCAACTGAACTACAATTACGTTTGGCTTTCTCTTTGCAAATTTTGCTCCCGAAGCTTTCACCGTATCCAGTTCATCCTTGATCTCAAGCATCTTTTCTTCACTGTAATCTGACGGCTCACTGATTCCGACATCCACTACACTGTTTGAAAAGCAATATACAAAACCATATTTATCGTATGCTGTTGCCAGATTTGCAAAGTTATCCGAGATTGCCTGTGCATTTAATGCAATCTTTGTAAATAGCATAACCATACAGAAAGATGCAACGATCAGAACCGTTGTACGGATCCTGTAAATATTTCCCTGGATTGTCGGGGACTTTAAGAACAATATGATAACCGCTGCCAGTGCAATAAATAACGCTACACCGATGAATACAACCTGCCATACTGAGAAATACTTATCAATGATGGTGATCGTATTTCTCGCCATCAGCATATCGATCGCTGAAAACGGAGTGATACGAAAGCCTAAAACAATACAGTTCGTTACACCACAAAGCAGCCATGCAAATGAAATAATACCATAACCAAACACTCTCTTACGCATCAGCAGTGCCAATGTCAAAGTAAAAAAGATAATGGAACAGTTATACAGGAACACCAATGGTTCATTCACAATATATTTCATCGTATTGATAAATGAGTGTCTTCCCAATATCTCCAAAATAATATCCAGCACAATTGCAATCGCAACACACTGGAATATAGCTGTACTACACAATTTCTTCAATTTGTCTTTCATCTAAAACTCCATTCTGCCGTGATTCGGCAACCACTAACCAAATACTTAATGCAATCCTGTTATCTTATTCATAAACCGGTAATTTCAGAATAAGATTAAATCGGTTTCATTATAGCATTCCTTTCTTTTTATTCAATCCGCAAATTTTACAAATAATTACCTCATTTTTTCATTTTTTGCGTAATTTTTACTTACTTTTCTTCTATCTATATCTTTGGGAATGCTTTATATGATGGGAAAATATCATATTTCGGAGGAAACTACAATAAAACAATTATTAAATCTTCTTTAGGATTCTTAAGATGATTAAGACTTTGAGCCCAAATGAGCCACTGCCATTTATCGTAAAACACGCATGACTCTCCTCCTTTCGATTCCGATCCGATCTGCATGGAACGCCGGGCACGATAAATTCGTTGTGCCAGGCGTTCCAGCATCGGATCATCGAAAGTCAGTCGTCTATGCTACTGTTTTTCTGATAAATGGCAGTGGCTCATATGGTTGGTTTCAAAACCTTTGCTACATAAAAATAGGAAGTCTTAAATAAGACTTCCTATAAAATAATAAGAGCGCGAGACGGGGATCGAACCCGCGACCCCCTCCTTGGCAAGGAGGTGCTCCACCGCTGAGCCACTCGCGCATTTTCCATTGTTGTGATTTGTTTGCCTCACAACAATGGATATGTTATCATAAGACGTTGTATCTGTCAACAACTTTTTTCAACTTTTTTAAATATTTTTTTCACGCAATGAATTACCGCATTGAGCCTAGTTGTTTTCATCCTCTGAAGGCGCCTGAACAGACTCATTTTCAACGATCTGCAACTGCCCTTTTGCTCTGCGAACATAACCAACGATGAGCACAACTGCACCAACTAAAAAGCATGCAAATCCAAGAAGCTGTGATACACGGATACCGGAATTGCCGATCATTAAGGAATCTGTACGAAGTCCTTCAATGATACATCTTCCGAGTCCATAGCCTGCTACATAGATAAATGCGAATTCACCTGTAAACTTCTGATGCTTTCTATATATAAGAAGAAAGATCAGCAACATCAGATTCCAGAGTGACTCATACAGGAACGTAGGATGTACTGTTATACATTCCACACCATGAAGTGTCTGTGTATTTGCAAGCATGGTATCTGAGATCACTCCACTGCTGATCAGACTGTTTAGTGTTCCTTCATGTCTGTAATAATCAAGAGGGATTCCCATCGCAAATACAGAATCTGTATACGCACCAAACGCCTCCCTGTTGAAGAAATTGCCCCAGCGTCCAAGGATCTGTCCGATCAGCAGACCAAACGCTGCTGTGTCGGCAAGCCGAAGCACATTTACCTTCCGCTTCTTCGCAAAGATGCATCCGGTAATAATACCAGCAATTACACCACCATAGATTGCAAGTCCGCCACCTCTGATATTTAACATACCAAGGATGGTTTCTTTTACATTTCCCGCCACTATATACTGATCCAGCCGGAACAATATATAATAAATTCTTGCGCCTAAGATTACCGGAATGATCAGGATCAGGATAAAGTCAAGATACATTTCCGGATCCTGTCCTGTTCGCTTCGCTTCATTTGTCACAAGGAAGTAGGCAAGGATAAATCCACACATAATGATGATACCGTAAAACCGGATCTCAAAGCTGCCAATGGATATATGATCACCTACATGCTTCAGGAAGATTCCCAAATGCGGAAAGATAATACTGTTAAAATATTCTGAAATTGTTTCCATTTTCTTGTTATCTCCTAAAGGAAGCTGTTTTATACGTTGAACTTAAAGAGGATGACATCTCCGTCCTCTACCACATATTCTTTACCTTCCTGTCTTACCAGACCTTTTTCTTTGGCAGCTACCATATTGCCACATTCCATAAGATCTTTATAGCTTACAACCTCTGCCTTGATGAATCCACGCTCAAAATCAGAATGGATCTTGCCGGCTGCTCCCGGCGCTTTTGTTCCCTTCTTGATCGTCCATGCTCTGGATTCTGTCTCACCGGCTGTCAGATAACTGATCAGTCCAAGCAGTGAATAGCTTGCCTTTATCAGTTTATCAAGACCGGATTCTTTTACTCCAAGATCTTCCAAAAACATTTTCTTTTCTTCGTCATCCAGTTCTGCCAGCTCCTGCTCGATCTGTGCACAGACAACAAATACTTCTGAATCAAATTCTTTTGCATATTCTTTTACTTTCTGAACATGCTCATTTGATGCTCCATCATCTGCTACATCGTCTTCGCTTACATTTGCTGCGAAAATAACCGGTTTCCATGTAAGAAGGTTGTATTCCTCGATCCAACCCTGTTCGTCCTCATCTGTTACTTCAAGAGTCTTTGCAAGCTTGCCTTCCTCCAAATGCGCTTTGATACGCTGCTGGAAATCCAGCTCCTTTGCAAGCATCTTATCATTTCTTGCACCTCGTATCGTCTTTGCTATTCTACGATCCAGAACTTCGATATCGGAAAAGATCAGCTCCAGATTAATCGTTTCAATATCACGGATCGGATCAACCGAACCATCTACATGAATAACATTTGTATCTTCAAAGCATCTGACAACATGAACGATCGCATCTACCTCTCTGATATTTGCAAGGAACTGGTTTCCCAGACCTTCGCCTTTGGATGCGCCCTTTACGAGTCCTGCGATATCTACGAATTCAATAACTGCAGGAGTGGTCTTTGCTGAGTGATACATCTCTGTCAGCTTGTCTAACCTCTCATCCGGTACTGCAACGACACCTACATTTGGGTCGATGGTACAGAATGGATAGTTTGCTGATTCTGCACCTGCTTTTGTCAGAGAGTTAAATAATGTACTTTTTCCAACATTGGGAAGTCCAACTATGCCGAGCTTCATGGTTATAATTCCTCCTTAAAACCTTGATTTATAAGGTCATACAACTCATACCATTCAGCCATATTACGTTATGTCAGATGGTCGTTCAAAGTTGATGCCACAAGGTAATTTTTCTCTGTATTCTTGTTCTTTACCTGTATAATGGCGCAAAAAAGCCCCAAAATAGCACGATGATTATACTACATTGGGGCATAAAATTCAATGATTATCAGCCGGTTGCCGTCAAATTACTGTCAAATTCCAAGACACATTCTCAGAATTCCCAATATCAGAAGATGCACCGGATAAAACAAATAGTTCACAAGCTTATTCTGCTTTCCACGCTTTCCATTATAAGTAAGCATCAGGCCAAAACCCAGAAGTGCCCATGGTTCCTTATACATCGATGCAAAATTAAACGGAATAGCAATAATCGGTCTGTCATGAAAAAGATACAGAAAATAACCGATCAACACCGCATGGGAATCATAATCCAGACTCAGATTCATGGCTATCAGACAAGTTACTGCTACAATTATAAAAGATACAAGATACCACAAGAACTTGGGCAGTGTCTGCATCTTCTTTTTCAGGGCATCAATAATCCAGATCATCGCCAACACCAGTGCAAGCGTAAACATGATATTATTCCAGTTTGGTTCAAAAAATACATTAGATGTACACATATCAAACGGAACCTCTGATATAATTCCAAATACCAGGAGTGTTCCCAAATATCTCCATCGATTTCTCGTTTTAAAATATCCCTCCACCAACAGGGAAATAAAGATAGGGAATGCGATCCTGCCTAATATATCAAACAGTTCACTCATAACTATTAAAGCCTTGCTGTTAAAATATATGAAAAATGTTTTATTAACATGATCGATCAACATTGAAGCAAATGCTATATATTTCAGTTGTGCACCGGATAATAATTTTATCTTTTCTTTCATCTTTAATAACGTTCCTCTCCTACTTAAAAATAACTCTGTCTCTCGTCAATAGCGTAACAACCTCTGTATGCTCAGTAAATGGGAAGAGATCAAATGGTGTGATTTTCAACACCTGATAGCCATGTGTGGTCAGATACTTCAGATCCCTCGCAAGAGTATCCGGTCCACAGGAAATATAAACTACCTTACGCGGAGACAGAGTCACAACAGAAGAAAGAAATTCTTCTGTGCTTCCTGAACGAGGCGGATCCATAAACACAACATCAATATGCTCATCTGCGTCTGCCAGTTCTACCATAAACCTGCCTGCATCATTTGCATAGAACTCGATATTTTCTATCTTGTTCATCCGGCTGTTAATCTTCGCATCATGGATTGCTTCTGCATTCAGTTCCACACCAATCACTCGTTTTGCCCGGTCGCTTGCAACGATACCGATCGTTCCGATTCCGCAGTATGCATCTATCACCGTCTCTTTCTTTTTCAGATCCGCATATTTGATCGCCTTGTTATATAATTTCTCCGTCTGAACAGAATTGATCTGGTAAAAGCTTCCCGGCGACAGACGAAACCGTTTGCCACAGAGAACATCTTCTATATAGCCTTTGCCATAGATGACCTGATTTCGGTCACCTAACACCATATTCGTATCCTTTGTATTTATATTCTGAACGATCGTTGTGATCTCCGGATGAAGCTTCAAAAGTGCATTTGCAAAATTCTTCTTCGACGGAAATACCGGAGATGCCGTCACAATGATCACCATGATCTGTCCGGTCTGATGTGCTGTCCGGATCAGCACATGACGGATCAGTCCATATCCGCTGTCTTCATTATAGATCATCATTTTAAATGACCGGAACAGCCCTGTGATATCCTGAATGATCGCATCCGCCCGCTGATCTTCGATCTTGCAGCCTTTTGTCTCTATGACATTATGAGTACCCTCCTGATATCGGCCGGAGATGATCGTACCATTCTTCAGTTTTCTGAATTCCGCACATACTTTGTTCCTGTAATAATACGGATTTTCCATTCCCACGATTGGATCGACCGGTGCAAATCCTGAAAGCAGCTTTTCCATCTCTGTCTGCTTCTTTACAAGTAATCTCCGGTATTCTTCGTCTGTATATTCGTATGCCACGGGGTTGGGTTTCTTATTTGGGGACTGGACTTTTCTGCCATCCGGTTTTCTATTTCCCGGCTGTCCCTTTATATTTTCTTTCATATTTTATTTCCTTTCAAATCTCTCGTCTAAACATAGCAAAAACCAAACACATGGTCAACAACATTTCCCTGAATGTATATGACTTATGGCCTGGTTTTTTCTTTGCTCTATGCTTCACCTGTCAGGACGACTTTTGTCATATCGTGTCCGACCGCATCCAGATACAATCCGAATACATCTGCCGTGCGCATCCGCAGACTGGATGTATTCACACATGGGTGGCAGCCAAGATACTCGCCTTTTAATATGTCTTCATCCACCAGCAGCCGTACATGATGCTCCGTATCATTCATCAGTCCCATGACACTGACAGCTCCCGGTTCGATATCCAGATATTTCTCCATGTCCTCAGCCGATGCAAATGACAGTCTTGCGCTCCCGATCTGTGAAGTGATCTCCTTCGTTTTAAACGGCTTGTCTCCCGGCATCATCAACAGATAAAACTGTGTCTTCTGACGATTGCACAGGAAAAGATTCTTACAGATTGTCGCCTGCAACATCTTATCAATCTCCTCACATACTTCCATCGTAAATGCCGGTTCATGGTCGACTCTCTTATATTCTATTCCAAGATGGTCAAGAAAATCATATACCCGAATCTCCTTCTCCAGTCTTCCTTTCGTATTCTCCGGTCTTCCATCCAAAAGTTCCAACAGTACTTTGTCCTCCCGTTCCTTATATCTACCTCTGCTGCTCTGTCTGCTGTTCATCCAACATATGCTCAAACTCCGGAATCGGAACAGGCTTGGAAAAATAAAATCCCTGAGATACACTACATCCATTATCATAAAGGAAATCTGCCGTTCCTCGATTCTCTACGCCTTCTGCTATAATACTTAGGCCCAAATCATTTGACATGGATATCACATGAGAAATGATCGTCTTACCCTGTTTACTGTCCAAACATTCATCCAAAAACTGCCGATCCATCTTCAATACGTCAAATGGTGTATTCTTCAACATACAAAGGGAAGAATAACCTGATCCGAAATCATCCATTAACAATGTAAATCCCGCCTGTTTCAAACTATTGATATAAGACAATGATTCTGCATTCTCCGTTGTCTCCGTAATCTCTAACTGGAACAGCTCCATCGGAATCTGATATTTGTCGATCAGATTCTTGATATATCCTGCAACATCTTCTTTCTGAAGATAGGTTCTCGACACATTCACCGAGATTGGAAGTGGTTGCCTTCCGGTATCCAGCCATCTTCTGATAACTTTACATACCATCTCCCACATGAAACAGTCTAATTTGTATATAAATCCATTTGCCTCAAATACCGGAATAAATTCCATCGGCGACTTGCATTTTCCATTTGCATCAATCCAGCGCACAAGCGCCTCTGCTCCGACGATCTTCGCATGGCTTCTGTCATACTGGTACTTCGGCTGAAGATAAACCTGAAATTCTTCCCGTCTCAGAGCCTCCTCCTCAACTTCCTCGATCGCTCCCGTCTGTTTCACATGATTCATCAGCGTATCCTCATAGAATACAACCTTATTCAAAATCGTCCGCTTACCCTCTGCACGGGCAAGTCCTGCTTCATCTCCATGCTTGCGATATGCCGTTGAGCTGCCCGGTACGATATTCACTCCATATGTAATGCTTAACTTGATATCACCATATCTCCGAATCTTTTCATCAAGTTTATCAATAAATTCCATGATTTCTTCTCTGGAATTATAATAGGTCACGATCTGGAATACATCCGCTGACAATCTACAATGCAGATGTTCCTTATCACACATCACATCCAGCGTGTCATATATATACCGAAGAATATCATCTCCTGTATCACTGCCATACTTCTCATTGATATACTTAAATCTACGGACATCAAACTGAATATATGCATACTCCCGCTCCGGATGCTCTGCCTGAAAACGCGCAATCTTCTTGAGAAAGAATGCCGGATTCTTATCATTGCTAAACGATGTCACAATCTCCCGATTCTCTAATTCCTGTTTGCGCATGATCCGTATCATGCCCACATACTCCCGAATCAATCCTTTTTCATCTTTCTCAAGATAACAAAGGACTGCCATCAGAACTTTCTTCCCGAATCTGGTCTCAAGATGCACCCATGTCTCCAAATCATCCATCTTGATCGGCTCTTTTGTTCCCTGCTCAATCTGTCTATACAAATTGCACATTTTATTCTTCTCTGTTTCTTCTATACATGTACAGTTGCAAAATGCTTTTAGTAAATTTTTATCATCCGGATTCAACTCATCAGGCAGAATATCATTTTCCTCAATCGTGTAAAACCGCTCTCGCAGATTCGCGTAAAAATATATGGCGTCGCGGTGATTTTTCCTTATTCTGTTAATCTCTCTCCATGATTCAAATGCCATAATAATATCTTCTCCCAACAATGAATACTTACCTAATTTTACATGTTCTGTTCCCACAGGAACTCGCTATTATATATATTAACATGTTCTTTAGCAAAAAGAAAGTTCGCATCCAACTTAATTATTCGGAAATCAAGTGAAATTTTGGTTAATCAATTACTTAATTTCTTGTTAATTGTCAACCAGTCAAGAAACGCCTGACAGCCTTCTACAACATCTTCATAAGTCTCCCGAAAATTCCCACTGTACCACGGATCTCTGACATCTGCATCCCGCCCGGCAAACTCCAGCATCTTATAGATCTTATCCCCACGTCTGTGTCCGGTCATTCGTTCAATATTCCTCATATTCATAGAATCCATACCGATCAGATAATCGTAATGATCATAATCTGAGGCTGTAAGCTGCACCGCCCGTTTGCCTTTGCAACTTATCCCATGTCTGGCAAGCTCTTCTCTTGCCGGCGGATACACCAGATTCCCAACACCATTCCAAATCTCTTCTGTGCTGGTGGCTGCCGATGCGATCTCAAACTGATCGGCAATACCACGTTTTGTTACTATATCTTTTAATATGAATTCTGCCATGGGGGAACGGCAGATGTTGCCGTGGCAGATAAATAACACTCGTATCATATATTTTAAACTCCTAATTTATCTCGGTTTTTCCTTATTTTTCAAGCATTCACGCACTTTTTCAGTCTGCCGACCTTTTTTCCATATCTCGGCTTATTGGGGCTTATCTCGGCATGTTTATTCCATCAAATGGTCTAAAGATTGGTCTAAAATGGGCTCTGATTTCAAGTTTAGACCATCGGCTTTTTTGCTGACATTTGCCGTTCAACAATGGCTGATATTTTCAAAAAGTCATTGTATTTACTGATCTATTAGCCACTCTTACCAAGCTTAATTACCTGATGAAAATCTTCCTTCATGCCAAGCGATTTCAACTCTGCATCAGCCTCTGCCTGCTTCTTAGCAAGCTTCTCAACCTCTTCTCTCGCATCATCCAGCTTAAGATGATTATAGGTGTTGAGAGTGACGCTGATATCCGAATGCCCCATCAGATACTGAAGCACCTTTGGATTCATTCCGGGCTTTGCCATATTAGAGCAGTACGTGTGTCTGCAGACGTGAGGTGTAATCTTCGGAAGCTGAATGCGATAAATGCTGTTATACTTATCAACTGCGTGCTGGAAGTACTTCTCCCAGTGCATAGCCACCATCGGCTTACCATCCTTATCAAAGCAAAGGAATCCTGAATAGCCATCAATCATCGGCTCAACCTTCATCCTAGGTCTTGCCTTGATGATATTCTGAAAGTATTCATACACGTCTTCCTGCATCGGAATCACTCTGGTACCGGCGTAGGTTTTCGTTGTATCGATATAAACCAACGACCCGGTCTTCTGAAGCTGATGATCAATATTGATGGTTCTGTTCTCCATATCCAGATCCTTCAGCGTCAATCCTGTAAATTCCGAAATACGCATCCCTGTCTTAAACAAAATGTACATACCGTCATAATACTTGCAGTAGTGCGCATCGTTCTTAATAAATTCAAGGAATGTTCTTTCCTGTTTTCTTGTAATGGCCTCACGAGTAACTGCGTCATTCACCAGTACAGTAGCAAGCTGAAAACCAAAAGGATTCTTCCTTAATATATCGTCATCAACTGCCATCTGAAATGCAGGTCTTACAACTCCTCTGATAGAGTGAATTGCTGAGAAGCTCTTCTTGTCCACCTGCTGCAATCTGATAAGCCACTTCTTTGCATCGGACAATCTAACTTTATCGATTCTCTTTGCTCCAAAGGGATCCTTCTCCAGCAGATTGATTACTGTTCCGTAACCTGCTCTGGTTGTATGCTTAACTCCGGTCTTAGTTGCAATGTACTTCTTCACAAGCTGAAGAACCGTTAAGCCGCCGCCATCAGGAATGATCATATCATCCAAATCCTTGTTGATTGCCTTCTCCTGATCTCTTAAAGGCGCATTATCCTTTTTACCGGCTGGAATGCTATCTGTCGCTACCAGTCTCCAACTATAAACTGTCTTACGTTTTCCATTGGCATCAATATATCTGTACTTATAGCGTCCATCCGCTTCTTGGCTCTCTCCTGTGCGAAGAATGCGATTCTTACTATCGCGTCTCTTTTCGCTCATTTAACATCGTCTCCTTTCGAATCGAGGAGCCAAGTACATATTCTAAAAATCGTAGATGCATAGTATGTATCCGACTATGTATCAATATACTATCACATACCTGGCTCTTTTGCCACAACAAAATTGGAAAATTTCCATAAACTAAATCACATTCATCTGGCTATCCATGTACTTTTCAAACTACTCACGCTTGATCAGTGCTCTGTTTCCGTTCCAGAGGATGAAGTCCTCATCCGAATGCTCCTGAACAAACATCTTCAGCTTCTTGTATCCGATTCCAAAATATTCCGATGCTTCATTAAGCGTTAATGTGTACTTCTGCCACCAAGGCAGCTCTCTTTTTTCGATACCGTTCATCTCAGGCACCTCCCTTCTACCTTCCTAAGCGCCTTTTGACGAGATAATTCCGGTAAAAGCCGAAAAAAGACAAAAAATAGACCTGCAGGTATTTCTACCCACAGGTCCCGCATATCATCATTGTTTATCCGGGAATATTATCATCTGTAATTCTAATATCATTCCCTTATATTCTTTTATTACGTCGTAGACATTTCCCTTATCTTCACATACATCATTGTATGTCAGATAATTTCCACCATGTGCCGCATCATTTCTGCGCTTCGCCTTTTCCTTAAGTGTCTTACCTAAAGTTTTCACATGCGCAAAATCAGTAATCCCGAACTTATCAGTCAAAAACTTCTGGAAATACACTTCCTCGTCTATTCCATCAAAAAGAAATCCAATCACACCAATTTCACACGAGTCTTTTGGCTTTCCGTTTTTCCAGAACTTTGTATAATCCGAAACATATTTCTTCCATCCGATATTCTGCTTACGATTATATGCTTGCACCTCTTTTTTCTCCACATTGGCCAAAACTTCTTTTGCATATGGAATATAAACGAGTTTATTGAGGAAATCTTCTAATGCCATATAGTACATAATTGAAATGCAACTATAATCAAAATTAGTTTTGGGGCTCTGATTTTCTATATACTGTTTATAAAGATATTCCGCCGAAACTAACGAACTAAAAATATTTGAGAACTTCGCCAAAGTAACAAGATACGGCTCAAATTCTGTCGATACGGCAGCATACAATTCATCATAAATTGCTTCCTTACTTACAGTAGACTTTATCTTCTCTACTATTTTGTTTGTAAGTTCTTCAAGTTTTTCCTCCTGCTCTTCAGTAGTGAAATCCTGAATCCTTGATACATACCTCACCTTCGCCTGCATAAGGTTTTCGATATCATCCGATGAAATAGCCTCTACAAATGCAAGAACATCGTCAACCGAATCAGCTAACAGCTGTGCATCCTCCTCAAGAGCATTCATCACCTGAGAATCAAAGTACTTTCGTTCCAATTCAAAATACACCTGATGGAAAAACACTTTGCCGGTATAATAATTCTTGATCTTGGTCATGTTATCGTACAGTTCAATCATAGCCGTCTTGTTGGTGCTCATCTTTTTCAGATCTTCTTCTGGAAGATAACAAAGGACCTGACATACATCGCAAAAGATATGCATCACATCAACTGTTTTAATCCAAGTCGCATATCCGTGATTTCCGATTGCTTTCTTTCTTACCGTTTCATTATCATCATTAGCAAAGACACGTTTGTAATTAAGCATTTCAAACTTTGAAATCTGAGCGGTTTCCACAATATCATCTGCCATCGTGTCTACCGTAGCTAACCATTTCAAATCCTTGTACTTATCAAATATGCCGTCTGTATGAAATGCAATAATCTCTAACCAATGTGAAATAATAGCAAGCTTCTTCACTGTCATTAGTCCGTCCAACGGATAATGAAGATGCATCTGAGGATCATGGTCAAAATCCTCAAAATAAACCTGAATATAATCGATTATCGCTGTAACCAGAATTTTTAAGTTCTTTCTTGTCTTTGTTATCCTCCAGTATGTATATAGAAGATACAGGGATTCCGTAGTCTCTTTTCTCAGCAATTTTCTTAGAGAATAGAAGCATACATACAAGTCCACAGAACGAACTCCCTGAAGCACCATTTGTTTTTCTGCCGCTTCATTCAAGGTAACAATGCAGCCTGCCAATTCATGACTATTTACAATTTCATCCACAATTGCAAAATATGACTCAATAATTAAAACCTTTTTGTCTCTGTTCCGTTCTTTTCTAACCTTTTCAAATATATCTCGGGATAACTGTCTCAAATGTTCACTTAAGAAAACGGACATCTTCATAATATCCAAATCAACCATATGTCCAGAATCTGCACTATCATAAGAGTAGCTATCGCCAGCGCATGATGGATTAAATGAATCCGTAACCATCAGCAATGAGAAAAACTGATTTTTCTCGTTATCGCCCCAATTTTCATATAGATCCAGCCAGCTTTCCTTTTCGTCGAGGGCGCATAATCCGCGCCTAATATCTGCTTGCATCTTAAGCATGTATTCTTCTGTATTCGGCGTATTTTTCATCGTCCTCATCCTTTCATTTATATTAAAAAACACATAATCCGAAAACTATGTGCCCTCAAGCATCATCGTATATGGAGCTAGCGGTCGCTGTTCCCAGCGATCGCATACTCCTTGCAAGCGTCAACTGCATGAGTTGATACTCGTTCAGCTGCAGCGCCGTCCATCTTCACAGCAAAGATTACGCCAACTGCTGCCGTGCCAAGGGCAACAACAAACTTCCAGTCAATGGTGACATTAAAGTTCATAGCACTACCTCCTTCCTGGGCAGAGCCCTAAGATTATATGTGGAGTACTATGTTGCCATCATTCCACTTTAGTGGAATATTACAAAATACCAAATCATTTTCAGTTTGTCAAACACTTTTTTTCAAAATCATAATAAAGATGATTTTAAAGAGTAAAGGAGACAACTATCATGTCAAAGATTTCTAATCCTACAAAGGTAATCACAGGAGTAAACACACGTTGGAGCTATGCGAATGTATGGGATGCCAAGAGCATCAACGGAGGCGCACCTAAGTACAGCGTTTCCCTCATCATTCCCAAGTCCGACACCGTAACCGTAAACAAGATCAAGGCAGCTATCGAAGCAGCTTATGAGGAAGGCCAAAGCAAGCTCAAGGGTAATGGCAAAACCGTTCCTGCTCTCTCCGTTCTCAAGACACCTTCGTGATGGTGATCTGGAAAGACCTGATGATCCGGCTTACGCAAATGCCTACTTAATCAACGCCAACAGTGCTACAGCACCTGGCATCGTAGATGCAGATCGTCAGCCCATCCTTGAGAGATCCGAAGTGTATTCCGGAGTATATGGCAGAGCCAGCATTAACCTCTATGCCTTCAACAGCAATGGTAATAATGGAATTGCCTGCGGTCTCAACAATCTCCAGAAGATTCGTGACGGTGAGCCTCTCGGTGGCAAGTCTCGTGCAGAGGATGATTTCAACACTGAGGACGAGGATGATTTCCTTGATTAATCCTCACAGAGCAACATTGAAAATCATGCAGGTGGTGGCACCGCTGCCACCTGTGACAATCTAAGAAAGAAGGTGAATATAATGGCTAATCTTATCGCATCAATACTTGGCTGCATCTGGATTGCAGCAATGACCGGTGGCTTCGGATATATGATTTATACCTTTATCCGCGATGATCGCCGTAGTGAAAAGAAGCGTAAAGAAGAGCTCCAGAATAAGGAGCAGTAAATATCAAGGCGGCGGTACCCACAAAGTGCCGCTGCCATTTTTGCAAAGGAATAATTTATGATGAAAGAATTGTCAATCGATTTAGAAACTTACAGTGATATTGATATCTCTAAATGCGGAGCCTACAAGTACGCTGAGTCTGATAATTTTGAGATACTGCTCTTTGGTGTCTCTGTTGATAATGGGCCTGTTGTTGTCTATGACCTTACATCAGGTGATGAGATTCCAGCAGAAATCTTAGCAGCACTATCTGATGAGAATATAACAAAATGGGCTTTCAATGCTTCCTTTGAGAGAGTCTGCTTATCCAACTGGCTCAGGAAGCATCACCCGGAATACTTCAAAACCTATAATTCAAATGACGATCCGGTGCAGAATTATCTGGATCCAGCCTCTTGGAAATGCACTATGATATGGTCAGCCTATATGGGATTACCACTCTCACTTGAAGGTGTCGGAGCTGTCCTTAAGCTTCAGGATCAGAAAATGAAGGAAGGCAAGGACTTAATCAAATATTTCTGCTACCCTTGCAAGCCTACGAAAGTAAATGGCGGCAGAACCAGGAACCTTCCTGAGAATGCACCGGATAAATGGGAAACCTTTAAGACCTATAATCGCAGAGATGTTGAGGTGGAGCTTTCCATCAAGCAACGATTATCAAAATTCCCGGTACCTGACTCAGTATGGCATGAATATCATATAGATCAGGAAATCAACGATAGAGGCATAATGCTGGATATGGATGTTGTAGAAAATGCTATCATCTTCGATGAAAGATCCAAATCAACTCTTATGATAGCAATGAAGAATATCACTAACCTGGATAATCCAAACAGCGTGGTTCAGATGAAGCAATGGCTCTCTGATAACGGTGTTGAAACAGAATCACTAGGTAAAAAAGATGTTGCCGGTCTTATTAAAGCAACCGATGGTGATATCAGCAAAGCACTTAAGCTGAGACTCCAGCTTGCCAAATCCTCTGTAAAGAAATACCAGGCAATGCAGAATGCTGTTTGTAAAGACGGCAGGGCTCACGGTATGTTCCAGTTTTACGGAGCCAACCGCTCAGGCAGATGGGCTGGACGCTTGACCCAGTTGCAGAATCTTCCTCAAAATCACATGAATGACCTAGTGGTGGCTCGTGAGCTAGTTCGTACTGGTGATTATGATACCTTGGATATGCTTTATGATGATATTCCCGACACCTTAAGCCAGCTGATCAGAACCGCCTTCATCGCAAGACCGGGATATAAATTCATCGTCAGCGACTACTCTACTATCGAAGCCAGAGTTCTTGCGCATCTTGCCGGTGAGACCTGTCGTTCTAAAGTATTCGCTGAAGGAAAAGATATCTACTGCGCTTCTGCCAGCCAGATGTTTGGTGTTCTAGTCGAAAAGCACGGTGTAAATTCTCGCCTCAGACAGAAGGGGAAAATCGCAGAGCTTGCCCTTGGATATGGCGGATCAGTAGGAGCCTTAAAATCTATGGGAGCTTTAGAGATGGGCTTAACCGAAGAAGAATTACAGCCGCTGGTTGATTCCTGGCGTAACTCCAATCCTATGATTACTTCCTTCTGGTGGAATGTAGATAATGCAGTAAAGACCGCCATCAAACAGCGCATCCCTACCGAGGTGAACGGCATCAAATTCTGTTACAAAAGCGGCATGCTCTTCATCAAGCTTCCTTCTGGCAGAATGCTCAGCTATGTTAAGCCTAAGATTGGTGAAAATAAATTCGGCGGTGAATCCGTCACCTATGAAGGCATCAACTCCACCAAGAAATGGGAACGCATAGAATCCTACGGTCCGAAATTCGTAGAAAATATTGTACAGGCTGTATCCAGAGATCTGCTGTGCTACGCTATGCAGAATCTTTCCGATCAACAGATCTGCGGTCATGTCCATGATGAATTGATCATAGAATGCAGCAAAAACGCAAACCTTGAAACTATTTACGAGCAAATGGGTCGAACACCACCGTGGGCAAAGGATCTGGTTCTCCGCGCTGACGGCTATGAAACCTATTTTTACGAAAAAGACTGACAGCAAAACAGCGGCTTCCGGAAATGTGCCGGAGGACCGCTGCTAAATATCAACTGTTTCCACCTCTGTGGTAAGAATCCTTATCTCTCCATACAACTCCAGCCTTTGTATGATATCGCTGCCGGTGCGCAGGCACATCATTCTCATGTGGAGTGGCTCTGTTTGCCTTTTCCACAATATCAGCGATCTTTGAAGCAACACTGGTGCTTTCCGAAGCTGTACTACTTGAATTATTGCCCGAACTGTGTATCGAGTTGCCACCGCTACTATTTCCTCTAATTGAGGTAACCACTTCTACAACACCGCCAACAACCACGGCAGCTATTTCGAGGCTTTCTACAGGATGACTTACAAGAAATTTTCCAACTGTCTTTAAGCCTTTTATAAAGCCATTCTCAATCTTACCCTTAACTGCTTTTTAACGATTTGCGGACTAACCTTTTCCTTTGTGTCTGACTGCTTAATGTTGATTTTATCGCTGTCAGATGCGCTGTTATTCTTCGGCGGTGAATTGTTATTAGGCTCAGATACTTCATTTTCCTTGGTATAAGATTTTGGTGCTTCTATAGTTGCCTTTGATGTAATCGAAATTGGATTGTTTAAATCTATTATCTTACACTGAACCGGCTCACCTTCGCCAAAATCTACAAATTCTTTTGTATCCGGATTAAAATACCAGTTAGTGGGATTCTGCCAATTTCCCTTGTGAGCTTCTAGATGTTCATCCTTAGTGAGGAATTGAATGTTATCAGGATTCCCCTGATACTCAGGATATTCAGCTACACTCTTCATATGCTGACCTTCAAATGCACGTTCCTTATCATCGTAGGCCTTGCCTTTATCCGGATCAAGAATATCTTGCTGCTGCTCTTTTGTCCAGTCCCTGGTGCCTTTTCCTTCTGAAACTAAGGCTTGCTCTCGCTCCCACGCTAATCGTATCGCTTTATTTGCCTCCGCTATTCTCCTTGACATAGGATCACTCTCCTATTCCAAGCAGATCATACAGATCTATTAAAAATGCAAAGAAATCGTCATATACCTCGTCGTCCTCTATGCAGTCTTTCTCGCGGTTATAAATTGATATCTTTTCACATTCCTTTTCGCATAGTACCGGATCTCCTGACGCAAGGGCTCCTATAACAATATACTTCTCATCAGGCCGATCCTCATCATTGACGTCAATATGTGGCTTATGTGCCACGCCATACATCTGAACACCAGCAGGAAGGAAAAACTCGCCACCATCAGAGATCATCAGCCACTCCCTATACTTTTGGGGAAGATGAATTTCACTTTTTTCCTCAAAGTCCAAAATTTCCTCTTCCTTAGCACCTTCCAGGAAGTGCATTTTACCTTTTTTTTCTAAATCGTCTTTAATTGCTTTTAATTCATCCGAAATCATGCAAGTCACCTCATCTATAACAAATATCTCATATAAATTTTATCTATTATGATACACGCAATAGCATGCTCTTTAATCTAAAAGGCTTTTAGATATTCATCTTTATCGTCGAGAAAACCTCCATCTCCCCATTATTTAATCGAAGCGAAAATCCCCTATACTGCATTCCTTTATTTACGCATTCCACAAACAGCCTATAAAAATCCTCTATCTCCCGATTGATGGAAATCTCCTTTACGGTTGTGCTTAGAGAAATCATCATAAAGCACACAGGATATCCCTGATCCAACAATGCTGATAGCTGTTCCAACTGCTTGACCGCTCGCTCAGAATATACAGTAGGAAACACTGCCTGCTTCTCAAATGCCAGCAAGCTTTTTATTTCTACTATGGTATTTGTGTCATTAATAAACAAATCGCACTTATAATCACCGATTTTCGTCTCCCTGGTTACGTTTTTCCTCTTTCCCAGAAAAGCAAAATATCTGCGATAGATTTGCTGCTCCACGGTTCGATTGCTGTTTGCCAAATTGATTGACACATAGCTTCTGCCGTATTTAACTGCATATAATGCAAGTCGGGTTTTCGCTTTAGGATTTGTGATTGGCGTAAGTATCACGCTTCTGTCAGTCATATCAAGAAAATTGCTAAGCCTGCAGGATGAAGGGACATAACAGGTGACAGTCTCGCCACCAATCTCTACGCTACACAAAAAGCGGTTCTTAATTTCCTGCTTGAATACGCCATATATAAATTGGGGCTCCTCTGTCACCTATAACACCTCCATCCCATTAATACTTACCTGCAATAACGTCATCCACTATCTGATCTAATTCCGGTATTTCAATCAGATATCCCTGCGCACGCTCCTTAGTATCTCCAAATTTGAAGATCATATCTCCATGCTTTTGCAGATATTGGGCATCAGATTCAGAATCGCCAAGAATCATCCTTGATGACATAGAATCATTCACTCGCAAAGCCACTCTCGCATTTAATTGTGCTTTTGTAGTAGAGTCTACAAGTTTGGCCTCCGGTCGCTGAGTACAGATAATCAAATGAATGCCTCTACTTCTTCCGGCTTGTGCAATTCTTCTGACCGGTTTATAAAATGCATTCTTTTCCTTTGTAGTTTCTAGCTGATCAGCAAGGTCGGCGAACTCATCAATTACAACAACGATTGGCGCAAGCTTTTCCTCAGCTTTCTTGTTATATTCAACAATATTTGCCACGCGAGCCTCTACCAGCAGTTTGCCTCTTCGTTCCGACTCTTTGAAGATTACATCCTTAATAACCTCCGTTGCTTCAGTGGCATCAGAAATAATCTTTCCGGCATAAAGATGCGGAAGCTTTTCAAAATGAATGAAATCCTCCAGCTTTGAGGACGACAATACTAATTGCATATCCTCTTTATTAGGATGTGTCATCAGTAATGATGCAAGCAAAGTGAATAAAAATACTGACTTTCCGGAGCCTGTACTTCCGCCTACAAGCATATGTGGCATCTCAGCAAGATTCTCTATAAGGTCCTTACCATTCGGCGTACGACCAAGGGGGAAATATAACTGCTCAGGAGATATTACCTTAGGTAATTTTTCAATAACATCCTTAAACAATACCTGGTCTCGCTGAAGCCTCGGTACGTCCAGAAGAAGCTCATCAGAATTAAGTACTGATTGTACAATGACTCCACTACGCTTCATCTCACGACCAATATCCTCTAAATGACTTGATAAACCAGATAAAGCCTGACCCCTTCCTAGCTTGAATTTTAATCGGATTACACTCGGACCGATTACTGTATCCTTTGCTTCGCATTCTCTAAGATTGATATGGTAATCTCCACAGGATCTCTTAAAATCTCTCACTAGCTGCTCTATTTCCTCTTCAGAAACTGCCGGCGCAATACCTTTTGACTCCTTTGCTTCCTTCTTTACCCCATATTCAGTCTTCGGCTCGGCAACCATCAATACATCTTCACTTTTCGGTGTGAAATCACAAACTAATGTTTTTTTTTCCTCTGGTACATCAACATCAATTATGGCTTCCTCTTCCGAAGCTTGTTCTTCTGATGTTTCATCAAAATCCGGCTCCCACATTTCTTTAATAACAGTGCCTTCTCCAAGAACCTCCTTCTGGATTTCCTTTGCTGTAAATTGCCTATATTCAATCGGACAATCATCAAGCTCCGGATTAACACACTGAATAACCTTTCCTCCAGTAGCCTGGCTGAGCTTAATATGCATTAGCACACCGGAAACATCAATATTGATGTTCTTGCTTTTACCGTTTCCAAATGCTTTTTTAAGAACGTCGCACCATTCCTTTTGCCAATCGCAATCATGAATACTCCTGAAGCATTCAGAAACAATCTGATATTTCAGCACCTCTCTTCTGGCTGAGACAAACATGTCGGCTGTTGTATCGTCACCACTAAAAATTTCACGGAGCATGCTCACGACTGCTGCTATCTGTCCCGGTGCGTGACCAGTAATGTTCATTTTCCCGGACTCATCATCCTTTGAAATTACAGCATCCGGAGATTCATCGCGTGTTTTTACCTCTATCGGCTGGATGAACAGAGTGTTGCTTTCAAGATCATACCTTAGGCCGATAAGATCAGCTCTTTCACTTCCGAATCGGCTATCATGAAGCCATAACCGTGCCTTGTCATCATCTAAAGAAGCCACAAGCGATTTATCATAATGCTTTGTATACCATGAAGCTGCAAAAAGAGTTCCAAGCAGTCCCTTCTTCTTATTGTCAATGGCTTGCGCATCAGCACCAAATTTCGGTATGCTAATCAATCCATTAGAAGATATGTGACCAAATTTCTTCAAGATATCAATCAGCGTTTCCTTTTCCGGATAAAGGTTATATGCCCTGAGCATAGTCAGATATTGGCTTATAATCCTCGATTCACTGGAAGCCCATACATTAACCATTCGCTTCTCATACTGCATTTCCCCGATTGGAATAGCTCCCTTAGGATCATAATTGTTTGTGTCTCTGTCCGCCACAACCAGCCACTGGGTTTGACCATCTTCAATGGTCGAAACAACCGCTGTCATATCAACGCTACCATTATAGATAGTTCTCGGATTCATGTTGTTATTGATGAGATCTGCTGACCGAAGCATCTTATGATAATCACCAATCAGACCAGAATCCATTTCTGATGACGGATATATGCTTCCTCTATGCTTCATTTCGTCAAATGAATAGTCATAGGTTATTACCAGCGGATTAATATACAGATTCTTCGTATTTGGTCCAAATTCTATAGCATAAGATGATTGATCAAAATAAAAAGCAACATGCACTGGCTTCTTTGCAAGCTCAGACTTCACCTCCAATGCTGACTCGACATTTTTGATGCTAATAGAAATTCGATCCTTCTTGATGAACTCTCCAATTTTATAATCCTTTCCCGAATAATCAAGCTTGGAAAGCTCGGTGTTTCCGTTCTGTCCACGGGTCAAATAGACATCATACACGACTCTTTGGCAGGAATTAGCATCCATAAAGCGTTTAATTGCTCGAAGATTTTCAATAAGATCCGGAGCATCTACTGAGCAAATACGAATTTCATTTCTTGTATATGGAGCAAAGCCCACCCATCTGGAAAGAATTTCACCTAAAGCTTCTGTTCCATCACTTCCAGAATATCTATTTGTCTTATTCTCAAAGGTTGGAAGCATTTCAATGCTGCCTGAGCATGGTAATACTTTGTCTTCACCGTTATCCGTAATAAGACTATTTGCAATCACAAAGCTTAGTATCTGGGGCAATTGCGTCAATACCTTTGTTAGCGCCTGTGCATCATCGTCATCTAGAGTCCCCTTCTGTGACGGAAGCTTCTTGAAGATTTCATAATATCTCCAAAGATATATAGGATTCATCGGAAGTAATACTCCTTTATACTCCTTCTTAGCTGTCTTAACATATAATACATCAAGTAGCAGCAAGGCCCTTGCGATGAAGCTGGTACTGCCTGCACTAATCTCCCGCATCACTGGTTCATTTTTACAAAAGGCACTATAAAGCCTTGCCCAGACATCCAGATACTCCAGCATATCCTTGCGTATTTCCTCATCCGCACCAAAGGTAAGCACCGGATAATACATAATAAGATCCAGATTTTTAAGCAAACGCTTTCTAAGCTCAACCAACGAATCTATAATTGGCTTGAACCTTTCTGCCGTTTCTATTCCCTTGCTGTCAAATTTCCTATCAAACTGGATAATGAAATCAAATAAGGTTATGTTTCCGTCTATGCCGCCCTTAAAGCTAACCAAGGAGTCAGCATCTATAGGATCAAAAGCATCAAAGCTTTTTATATCAGCAGAAATAGCATCCTTTAGAACCGTCTCCTCAGTCTCTAAAAGACCGCCCCATGCGGTTTCATTGCACACTCTTCCAACAATCTTTCTCAAATCGGATTGATGATTGTCTATAACAATATTTCTATCCTCAAAAATACCGCCTATAGTTGGAATGGAATCATCATTATCTTCTGTTTCCAGATCAAAATGCTTTTTAATCTCCCCTAATAATTCCCTTACATTCTCTAAGCTTTCATCATCTCCCGAAACGATAGCATCGGAAACAAGCATCCCCAATTCCTTAGGTCTTATTGGTGTAGAATCGTTAGAATCACCTTCATTACCTTCTGGATTCGGATTAGCTTCACCCTTCTTCTTTTTATTTTCTGTAGCTTTAGAGGCAGAAAACAGTTCCTGCACAGTGTCATAATCCAACTCCTGAAGTGTGCTTCTCTTTCCATACTTATAAAGATTCTGCAGAGTTGTATATGCATTCTGAAGGCGATCTCTATCTTTTCCCTTAGTTCTCGCCAGCGACCTACTGAGCTTCTTTCTGGAATCCTCACTCAGCTGTCCAATTGCAAATATCAACTCACGGTTCTTAGCCAAGCGCTCCTCCGGCTTGCTCTTCGTTCCAAGAATATCCTTATCGCAAAGAAGATTTAATCGCCACATATTAACTGGTATGGCGTCTGAAACCTTTGCACTCGCAGTCACAGCGTTTACGAATTCATAAACCACATCAAAGGAATAGTAGTCAGCAGTTTGCTGCAAAGCCTTCCAAAAGTTCAAGGTTGGTGTATTGCTCTCATTCTTTATCTGCAGTTCAATCAAAAAGCGTGTAAGATCCCTGGCTGAGAGATTTTCGAACTCTGCTAGTGAATGCAGTTTGTCTGTGTCATTTAAAATGAATACAATTATGCTTCCTGCATATTCTGGAATACTTCTCCAAAGTACCGCCTTCTCTACGTACGGAGTGATAGAATAATCCTCCTCATCCTTTTCTGTTATTCCATCATAGCCAACGGCTGCCATATATAGATGCTCTCCGCTGTCCTCTGAAAGTCTACGAACAACATCCTCAGGTGAGATACCCGCAATTCCCTTAAAAATAATGCCAACCTTTGCTTCAGAAAGGCGCTCAGAGAGTAATTGAACAACCAGCTCTTGCTTATCTATCATTATTCAACACCTCCTAATCTGATCTGTAAAATACCATCAGCCATAATTTCTGCGAAGTCCATTGCTTCAAGATTATCAGCAAATGCTGCAAAGTTGTTCTCCAGAGAATCTTCATCTACCTGCAGGATCATGCCACTTTTTTGAAGCTTATCCATCTCAAATCCGCTGCCGCCAATAATAATTCCAAAACGATTCCATAAACGATTTCTCATCTCCGAACCACTAAGAATTTCACCCGGCTCCACACAACAGCGAAGAAGCATCTCTAACAAATCCTGAGATAAGACGAATCGTTTATTAGGATGCATTTTGTCAGGTGGATAAAGTATACTTGAAGCCGTTCCCAAAGTCTTTAAGCAATTTACAGGATGTGAGGACGCCTCCAATGCAAGCATGTCATACATAGTTTCACCAAAAATCAATCGGGCCTCATCATCAGTTTTAGCCTTTTCGGCTCTTTCCTTTGCAAGTCCCCAAAGGGCATCCAGTTCCTCCTTGCCGGCCTTTGACAGCTTTTTATTCTGCTCATAAGCCGGTGTTTCGGATTTTAATAGATCCTTCTTGTTAAGGCCCGCTTCCTCTAATTGCTTTGCATAGCCCCATGCATAAAAACGATTTATTGATTTGTGCATTTGCGTATAAGACATTTCCGATGCTCTCGCCACGCTGCTTTGACTAGGGCTAAGGCCTGTAAAGTCAAGCAAAATAGGACGAATTGCTTCTCCACAATAGAAGGCCTCAAGCATCGCCATATATCTAATCAACTGGAATATACAATAGAAGTTGAAAAGACGCAGTTGCGTAAGAGTATTCGGATGCTTTTCTAAGCTCTTCCTTAGACAACCTCCACTTTCATGAATGCCATTTAAAAACCACTTGACTGATTCATTCTGGTCCTTAAAGACCGGAATATCCTCATGTCTCATCTTCTCAAAGGTTTCCATAGAATCCTCAAGAATTGGTTTAAACAGCAGAGATATCGGATCTCTACCTTCCTCCAAAGTATTCTTAATAAAATCAGAAAGCTCTGGACAATACTCTCTGAGTAACCCACCGATAAACTCACCCGTATCTTCATACATTGCAGGTTTTGTTAAAAACTGCTTAGAGCCTGCGGAATATGAAATCATTCCGTCCTTCAAGCCTTTAACAACATATACACCTTTATCTGCTGACAAAAGCTTCTGCATTACATTTCTCAACGAATCCAAGGAGCCTTCAGAAATTCCATCCTCAATAGCCTCCTTCTCCAGAAGGCTATCATATATTGTTGAAAGCTCATTACCAGTAGGAATATTACCCTTAGAATCAGAAACCAATGCCATACGCTTGATATTCATAGTTGTGTTATAACCACCATAAATACAGCGAAATGCACCACCAGCAATATGTACCGGCTTGATGGAGCCTCCGTTAGGTGTAAAGCCTACATATTTTTTATCTACATTCGTTCGATATTCTCTTAAAAAAATTTGATCAGACATATGATGCCTCCTGACTCCTTGATCCGTCGATTGAAGAATACTTATTCTCCTCCTGATCAAGCTTTACCACAATTTTCTTTTTATTCTGTACATCTAGCAATGAAATGTTCACTGGATCATCCTCATCAATTTCCGATACAGATTGGAGTTGCTCTATAAATCTCCAAACCTTTTTTACTAAATCAGATTCCATAAAAAGGACTGGTACTCCACGATCTGCTTCAGTCAAGAGCATATACATATCGAAGTCAATTTTCAGGAAGATATTCGGTGCATTTTTCTTTTCCAGCCTTACGTAGTTTGATGTCATCTCTATGCCTGTTTGCATAGCCTTAGACAAGGTCGGATGCCCGATTTTCAATCCGCTTTTCTTTATTGATCCGACTGAAATCAATACCTTTCTTGGCTCGTTATCATATCTGTGGCCCGACCAAATCTGAAGCTCAGAGTTTGACGGCTTTTCTGCCCCAAAGAATTTGTTTAGCTTTAAAATTAGCTCCTTAATTGTCTTAGAATCATCCTGTTCAATAAGCTCCTGGAAATGCTTTACTTCGTCATCTAAGATTTCTAACAGAGCATCGCCGTTTGCGTTGAAAAAGAAGAACTGTCTTTTTCGTAGCTGAAAAAGTTCATCGTTATCATAGGCAATTGCTTCTGCCGGAACTTCATAATCCTTCACCCATGTGTCCGGAGCAATATCATTGCTTAATAGCTTCTCGTCCCAGGTTGGATGAGAAATATTGACTGGATCAATTGCATTCTGAATAGCCTTAAAAAGTCCACCCTTTCCAGAATAAATAAGGTTAACCAAGTTATACTCCTTATTTCCCGTTGTTTTGGTTATTACCTTACACGTTCTATTTCCAAATATCAGGTAAGATATAAAGCTCTGCAGTTCACGTAAGGTTGCATGATATCCCTGCAATGCTACTCGCTGAAGGATAATAAATAACCTACTCTGGAACATCTCATCCTTCAGAAGCTTGCAATTTCTATGAACCTCGCAGTTGGAATTAAGAGGACATTTTTTACATTCCTCATAGTGCTTATCATCCGTAAGCTTAATAATGGCCTGACTGAGAATCTCTTTTGTAAGGACCTCTCTTTTACTAAGATCATATACAACGATATCTGTAGCTTTTTCATTCTCATTATGAAAAACCACTGCATGGCTCATTTGCTCATATGCCTTTTTAACCGGCTCAAAGTCCTTGCAATACTGATACAGAGAATAGAGCACAGCTGCATTAATTGCAATTACATATGGCACATTATTATCTCTAGCATTTTTCCAATGCTTATAAATTCCTTCGTTCGACAACGTGCTAGCATCGAGCTCAATTAACACTGATTTCCCTAATGCTTCCAGCTTGTCTCTAAGCATTCTGATGATGTGTGTCTTGCCGTCTCCAGGATTACCCGTTAAAACTATGTCCTTACCGTCCATAACTGCATTCAGAATAGCTTGATCCAATCTTGTTACCAGATGGATATTAGACAAAAGGCTTGAATCAATATGATCAGCGTATGCACTTGAACCTCTGTAAAAATCTCTTACAAACTGTAGACCAGTTTGATTTTCATCTACTTCAGGCATATGTGATTCCTCCTTCAGCTTTGTAAAGCTCCATTTTTTATCCTCATTGATCTGATTGCTTACCAAAAACGCTTGCTTATTGAAACGCCGTACTCTCTCGTATATCGGTTCGTAATTTAATCTGCTTCCTAACCACCGGTTCTGCCAGAATCTGATGATTGCATCTGTACCCTTCTTGTAGTCTGACATATCGGTATAATACACAGGCTCCTGATCAGTTCCCATCAGGTATTCAAATGTGTTCTTCGCTAAGCAAGCACCATAAACTATTCTGGACATCGCATGCTTAGAAAAGTCCTTTGAGTCCTCATTAGTGGATTCGAGCAATTCTCTAATAGACATTGTCAGCAAGCGCATTTTAGGACTTGCTCCCTCACCGAAAACATGATTGATTCTGTTGAAATCATCTGTGGTTGCTTCAGTAAGACTCATAGTTGTTGCTTTACTGATATGCATGGTACCAAAGCCAATAGTCGTTCCCAGCTGTTTCCACACAACATCAAAGTCCGATTCAAACATACTTCCAGGAAGCTTTAAGCGATTGTATTGGCTGGATCCGACATAGTAAAGAGAAGTCGTACCAACATAAACCAAATCGGCCGGTCTGCAAACAGGCTCGCCTTTTAATCTACTAGCGATCTCACTGCTCTTATTGGCATAGCGTTCCTTATAGTCGTATACAACTTGCGGTGATATCGCCAACAAGGCAACCAGCTTGCCTCCAAGCACCTCATTATATGGTGGGATAGCTCCACAAACATTTAATTCCATCATGCTGGAGCCAATATGCTTCGTTTTCTGTGCTACAAGCGCTGTACGAATAGCTGAATTTCCTATTTCTCCCTTACAGAAATCCATCCATAAATCATCGAAGAGTTCTGAGTTACACAAATCTGTAATTACTTTTTTTGCGCAGAGCAACTTGGCAAGCTGCTCTGCTCTTTTTCTATTGTAAAGAGCCTTCTCGGTATCCTTTGAGATACTTCCCAACTCGCTCTTTTCTTCTTCCTCGATTTCACTCTCAAGAGAATCCTTCAAAAGCTGCTGTCTTCTTTGCTCTGCATCCGCCGCAATATCCTGCAATGCCTGAATATCCTCATCAGTAGGATTATCGATAGTCGCCTGTGTGCAAAGCTCCGAATAATCAATCCCAGATATTCCGTCAGAAATATACCCCAGCAGTATTGAAAAGCTCTGCCGTGCAGCAACAGAATCATTCTTCAGCATTTTTTCTATGTATGCCTTCTGATTCCAACCAATAAAATCATCTCGACAAGTTATTTGAACAGCACAATTTTCCAATGAAGCAATACCCATAACAGCATGCATTGGATGAGCCGCATCTCTTATCAGGTATTGCATTGTCCTGCCAGGCGTGGTTTCTGCCGGTGTGGACCAGGTCAATCTGAAATATCTCCATATTTCTGATAGCTTCAGGCCAGTAAATTCATCTCGTTCATTTTCCTTTACCAGTTGTAAATAAGGTTTAATAGCGTCTGTAACGGATAACTTTCCCTTTTTTGCCGCTTCTAATCTGCCAACGAGTTCATCTCCATCCGCGACCAAACTGTCAATCCCAAGTTTATTGGCTCCTGGATTTTCCATACGGTTGATGAAATCAGTATATGTAACGAGCCGCTCATGTCTGCTTTCGCTCATCCAACTTCTTAATAAAGCCTTAACCTCTGGCGAGGTTGTGTCTCTCATATCAGCTCCATTAAGACTCGGAAGACTCATGTACAAAACGCCTTCCCTATAGCAGGCCTTCCACGATGCTCTAATAAGATCCCGAAACAGTAACCATACAGCTCTATATTTTTTCCTCTGGTCTAGATTAAAACGACATTCATCTTCTACCCATTTAATCTCCTTGTTTGCGATTTTTTCGATATCTACTACCGATGCCGTATCTGTAATTTCAGATGCAGCATTATAAAACCGCACCCTAAATTCGCCCTCTAGCTTTGGGCGAAAAGGTATTTCTCTGTTTAGCATAGATAATGCCTCACTTCCTATAAATTTCTTATTGTCATAATGGCTCATTTTTCTAAAATCCCCTGTGTCTGCGATAAATAACTCGAAATAGCGCAGAAAGCCATTTTCAATATATTCTTTATGATATCCGATAATCAGGACTCGTCGTCTTCTGATTTTGATTCTTTTTGGTCATCCGGAACAATCTCCATAATATCTTCAATATTGCATTCTAATGCAGTACAAATATTCAAAAGAACTTTTGTGTTTATATTCCCACCCTTGCCAAGTTTCGCAATCGATGTTGCACTGATTTCAGCTTTTTCAGCCAATTCTTTCTTTTTTATTCCACGATCAATTAATAATTTCCAAAGTTTGTTATAGCTAAAGCGCATTCTATTTCCTCCATTGAATTAACTATTCATGCGTCTCTACAATTTTCTTTGCCCATGAACTTCCAAATAATTCATTATCATTTTCACTCAACTGAATAACGGTTGACTTATCTAGAATTTCCTGTATGCCCTTTGTTGGTGCATCCTGCTTATCATACGCAGCAAATATCTGCTTATTGCTTTCTGTATACAAGTTCATTATTTTTTCTAGTGGTTCATATCCAATATGATTGAACATCAACGAATCATGGATAATCACTGGCAATGCCGTCAGTTTTAAAATACTTAAGTCAAAGATAATAGTACTTTTATATCCAGTTCCCATTCCTCCATCTTCAGGCGTAACAAATGAATACTTGGAATTATTTTCAATTGTAATAACCGGTGCATACTTATCTGGATAAACACGGTCATTATAGCGAAGCATCTGTTCATTAATCTTATCAGCAATAATTTTTAAGATTTCACTTTCAACTTCTTCTAATGCAGATTTTGCTGTTTTAACATCGGCAACAAGTGCCAACGAAGACTCCCTTGCTTTATTCTGCGCCTTTAAAACAGCTATCTTTCTGGTTAACTCTGTATGCTTTTCCAAGAACCTCTGAGAAATAGTTACTGGCACTCCTAATTCTCTTTGTAGTTTTTGCAATTCTTCAATCTCATCATCCAAAGCCTCAATAAGTGTTTGTAAGCGTATAACTTCGGCTTCTATCTCTTCCTTCAGAATACCATGCATTCTTTGATGAAATTCTTCTACAACAGCTATTTTCTTGATATCTACGCCGGGGAAATATTCTGTCAATTCTTCCAAATCTTCCGAAGATACGCCAGTACCATCCTAGTTTATTTTTACTGTGTTTTGCTGAGAAATAAGTTTACTTCTATTTCTCCTAAGCAACGTTATTCTACTCTTTATTGCTAATACATCATCAGCTCTTTCAACTTCTTCATCTGTCAATTTAATATCGGAAGCTTCTGTAAGCGCAGCAAGTTCTTTTTCCAATCTCCCAATTTCCTTGAGATTTTGCTTTGTCTGAATTGCGGTAGGAACATATACTTGCAGAACTTCTTCCTTCTGAGCTTTCTTGAAAGCTTTGCTCTTATCTTCGCGTTTCTTACATTCTTCCTTATACTGAGCAATCTGCGAATAATAGTTGAATAATTTTTCTAAGACGACAATTCCATTTTGCATTGTATCTTTTGGAAATCCTTCTAAAGGAAACTTTTCATTATAATTTCCTTTGCCGTAAATTCTCATGAACCTACTCACCATATCCCTGAACTTTGCTCCTGGCAAATCCATCTTATATGCTTTCTGTAAATGCTGCTTAAAGTCATCAATACTCATCGTTCCAATCACATCGTATGCAGCATTACAGATATTCACCACATCCGACGTAACTATGCAACGAGAATAATGTTCTTTCTTCCCTTCAAGCTCAAATGTAAATTTTATCGTATGATGAACTTCAGCGTATCTTGTTTTTAAATCGGTAGCGGTGAAATACGCTTCACCCCCAAAGCAAAAATCGACTGCTAAAAGAAAGGTGGATTTTCCTATCGAATTGTCAGATTGTTGACCACCACGAACAATATTTAATCCTTTATGAAATGGGATTTTGCCTCTTTTCTTTCCATATGAAATAAATTCATCGCTCATAATTTCAACTAACAATTTTTAACACCTCCTGTTCATCATCGTACTCTATTTTTCCTAGAGCATATAGGCAATCTAAAGCCTCCATGAACTCACAGATACCACTCACATCCTTCTGAACTTTTTGATAAAGTTCAGCCACTCCGCAGCTTCCATGTTCTATGTTTTTCAATATCGCAGGGAACTTAGATAAGACACTTTCCCTATATGTAAATAATTTATTCGGCATCTGCATAGAACACCTCACATTTCTGAACAAAATAAGCCACAGCTATCTCACAATCTGCTCTGTCCTGATGCGTATTTGTTTGTATCCAATCTGCTAAAGAATCAAAAATTTTCTGTTGGCTTTCTTCTATAGCATCCAGTTTCAAGAAATTTATCTTCATAGCATTACAAAATGGCTTGAATCTTTTTTTCCTTCTCTATCCATCTGTTTAAGCCATTGGTCAACTTTACTGTAGTATGCGGTAACATAAGCGTTTACGCGTATCAAAAGAGGCACATCTTTCTTGATTTTTTGTTTGACCGCAACAGGCTCATAATTAAGTGGTACCAACTGATCCGTTGGCGTATAAGTAATCTTTTCTAATACCGCCTCGATCTCATGCTCCAATTTTTCTGAAGAAAGCACAGTTTTATCCTGCGCCTTCTGTATAAGCTGAAGTTTAATTGCTTTTAAATCATTTCTATTCTCATCCGTACAGTTCGCAGTAAGCCTACGATAACATGATGGACACAAAGCTATTAAATTATCCTCTGTTTCTGGCACCGATTCATCTATTCTAAATACCTCATAGTTCAAAGCTGATCCATCATCAAGATCTTCCTGAAGAGAGTTTGTACACCAAAGATTCGGACAAATGCAATTCGCCTCTATAACAAGTCCTATTCCATATTTTTCTTTTAAAGAACTTACGCTTCTACCCTTTACCGACTTTCTTTTTGTTTTTACCGCATCAAGAAGAATTCTTTTAAAAAGCTGCGCAAGTTGCTAAGCAACTGTATAACTAGTTACCCCCGGCAAATCGTTCTTAAATTCCTCAACAATATTATCAACCGCACCATCCTCAAATGACGAAATATATGAAACAAATTTCTCCACTTCAATATAAGGATTTATAGTCTTGGCAAGTTCCTTTATCTGCCTCGTACCATTGAAATAATGTTTGAAAGATGAATCCAACTGTTCTTCTAATGGATTTTCCTCATCTAAATCAACAGGAATCTCTGTTATCTGTATCAATAGTGTGCGTACAAACTCACCGGTAGTATTTCCACCACCGATTATTGGAAAAAGCTTGTTTGCAAATTCTTGAAACGTCATCCAGATATCCCTCCTCTGAACTGTACCCAACTGTACCCGCATGTGCCCTGCTGAAAGGCTGCGAAAATCTAAATAAGTATAGAATAAAAAAATAAAAACGGCCCGTAATAGACAACTAAAGTTGCTACCACGAGTTACTCTAAACTATTATACAACTATATAACGCAAAAATCAATGTTTTTTCGCAAACGCAAAATCTTTTCGCAAATTATGAATTACACTTTGCGAAAGCGTGATTATTAAATTGTCCAGGGCACGACATTAAACTGCTCCATCACAAAACAACTGCCGGACGCGGCGTCTTCTTAGAGTTGTGGCGTGATGAACCCTATAATCAGCATCAGGGGCTAAGAAGCCTGGTTGCTTATTTTACGGAACGGAGACGTGCCATGAATAAGACAATCGATGCTTATCTGAATTTCATATCGAAACCTTCGTTCCGCTTTCAGCGGACACAGGAGGCCGCACGATATGGAAATCAATGTAAATGTACCGACAAATACTGATAATCAGCAGTCAACTAATGACAACCACAACTACGACAACCGTTGCAGTTACAACAATCTCTCTCTTCACAAAGGTGAGTGCCTCGTACCGATCCGTGTGAACTGGGAAATGGTCAAGCACTTCAATATGTGCAGAGATAACCTCGAGACCTGGCATATCGGACCTAATAAAATCCTGGTAGCCTTTGCGCCGGTGGCAATTGAATCCAAAGCTGCTGCCATTAAGAATTTCTATCGCGATGTAAGAGAATATTTTGCATCCTTCCACACTGACGATACACTTTCTTTGGATCAGTTTCTGGATGAAGCCGAATCAGAAGATAGTAAAGGCTTCGAGCTCGCATCATCTGAAAATCTGGAGGAAAACGTGATGCTCCGCATAATCATCCGCGACCTGATCAAACAGGTACATAATATCAACTCGAAATATGGACGCATCCTGGATCTCATCTGCAAGGATTTCACAAAAGGCGAGATTCTTGAAGAACTGAGCCTGGGCAAATCTCAGGGATATACAGACATCAAAGCTGCACAGACACTCGCAAGAAAGCTTTATTTCGAAAATTAAAAAATTATGACTTAACCAAACAGCAGCGGTATCCTCATCTCGAAGATACCGCTGCCGATTTTTATATTATACGCACTTTCTCACTTCCAGCTGGAACTTATCATGTTCCTTAATACTTCTTACCGCCTGGTTCAGTGTATTCGCCTTTCCATGCTGATGATACGGACATTTGAAAAAGTGCTTATGAAATATGATAAGAGATTGCTCTTCCGGATACCCTGTACAGTGCAGATACCAATAATGACCTGTATTCCTGCTCTGAAGCGTAATATCCTTATTATCAAGCAAAATAATGTTAAAATACTTCGCATCAATCTTCTTAAGACTGATTTCATCAAACATCTGCATTCTCCTTTTCAAACCATGCGGCCAGTGCCTGCTCCACAATACTATCAACTGTATTTGGATCCATTCCCTCAAAATACTTCTCCACAATTCGTGCCGGAACCTTATAGCATTTCTTTTTTATCGGATTCTTGCTCAGATATCTTTTAATCTTTGCTTCTGTAAGAGAACCAGAATGACTGCGAAGATTTGCTACCATCTCCGATGTAATTTTCGTCTTCTCCTCGTTCATCACACGAAAAACCATATCCTGCTCTTCTTCCGGAAGAAATGCCAGCTGCAAAGCAACCTTTGTATAAAGTGCTCCTCTGTCTACCATATCTTTAAATGACTTGATGAGGTCATTCAATTTCAGTAATCTCCCAACCGAGCTACCAGATAATTCATATTCCTTGCCAATTGAATCTCTAGTAGTCAACTTCTGATCACCGTGACCAGAAGTTGCATAATCCTCTTTTCCTTCCAAATGAGCAATTTCACGAACAATATCATTTCGCTTTCCTTGACAAGATCCTTTCTCGTATCTCGCCTTCAATACTGCTGCCTTCTCTGATATCAGCAGATCGGAAAATGATCTCTGCATCAGATTCGTCTCAATCACATATACATAAGCCTCTTCCTCTGACAGATCTGTTTTCACGATTGCCGGTATGTCCTTCAATCCGACAAGCTTAGCTGCATTCATCCGATTATGTCCGGAAAGCATTTCATATCCACCGTCAATCTCCTGCACAATTACCGGATTAAGAATTCCATGCTCCCTTACACTGACAACCATGTCTTCCAAACGATCTCCTTCGTACAGATGAAATGAATGATCATGGAAAGGCCGGATTTTCTTTATCGGAAGCATCCGCAATCCGCCAGGTGCTGTTTTTTCCTCAATATCATCCATTAACAGGTCCACTGCGTCACCAAATACTTTTCTTCTATTATTAGCCTTCATAATCGATCAACTCCTTTGCAAATTTTCTATAAGCGATTCCTGCTGATGCCTTTTTACTGTACAAAGCAATCGGCATGGAATAATAAATGCTCTCTCCAACCTTTACGGTAGATGGAATCCTATTCTTAAATATTTTAATCTGTCCCTGGAAGCTTCCGGTCACTTCTTCGGTTAATACCTTACAGAGAGTCGTTCTTCCATCGCACATCGTAAGCAAAATACCGGCAATCGTTAATTTCGGATTGATACGCTTCTTGATCTTACCGACTGTTCTCAGAAAATCCTGCAATCCCATCATTGCCAGAAGCTGCGGATTCACAGTAATGACCACCTCATCTGCTGCCGCCAACGCATTGACAGTAAGCATCCCAAGGGAAAGTGCCGTATCCACCAGCACATAATCATATCTGTCTCTGATTGGCGCCAATACCTCTGCCAGCATTCTCTCTGCTCCCATTTCTGTTCTAAGCTTCGCCTCCACAGCAGATAGATAAATAGAAGAAGGAATAAAATCCACTCCATCCTTGCTCTGAATATAACGCTCCAACTCTTCCGGTTCCTCTTTCTCAATCTGTGCCATCAGCAGATGACCAATCGTATATTCCAGATCCTTTGTATTCTCAATGCCATAACAGGTGCTGAGATTTGCCTGACTGTCGAGATCAATGGCAAGAACCTTCTTTCCCATACTGCAAAGAGAATATGTCAGATTCAGCGTGGTCGTGGTTTTACCCACGCCACCCTTCTGCGATCCGATTACAATAACCTTACTCATAATTACTACTCCTCCTTCTCTTCCATGTACTGTGCCTTTTTCTCAGCTACAAACTGTGCATGCAGTTCTTCCTTTTCTCTTTGGAATCGCTTCTGCAGCTTCTTAGTTTCCTTTTCCATAAAATCAGCCTTCATCTGCTCCAGCTCCGCTCTTTCAGTATCTGGCGTAATCACCAGTTTCCCATTCTCACAGCTGACGGAAATATAATCTCCGATTGCAAATCCCATCTCTTCCAACCACTGGCCCTTCAGGATAATTGTTGGTGTCGCTTTATAATTTCTTCCATTCTGGGAATATACCTTCATACTTCTGTTTTTCTGATTCTTCATAAGCTCTGTCTCCTTTTTAATTTGGAATTTTACATGGTCTCATGTACCATTTTGTGTTATACTCTTCTTAGATCTGCAACAACACATAGTCGGAGGAACTACCATGAGTGAAGAAAAAACCACCCATTCAAAGCTTTCAGAAGCTCGCAGACGAGCAAATAAGAAATACAATGATCGATTCGTTGAAATAAAAGTTCGTGTAACCCCAGAGAAACGCTCCATCATCAAGGAACACGCTGAAGCTATGGGAGAAAGTGCAACTGCCTTTATCAACCGAGCCATCGACGAAGCCATGAAACGGGATCTTTCCGAATAGCGACATATAGCGGTATATTTGCATTTCGCTTCCGGAAAACAAAAAAATCCGGTGACGTATGGATACAATTCCACACATCACCGGACGATTTTTATCCTCATAAATTTTCTCATGAGCCATCTCCAATGTGTACTTTTCTACATAAATAATATCATGTACAAGGCTTCCCATTTGATAATTTTTGTCTCATTTTTTTACACATTTCAAATGGTCTAAACCTGGTCTAAACTCGACCTTTCCCCTTTGGCGAACAGCCGAAAAACCCAGTAAAATCAAGCGTTCCAAGCACTTCATGAAATCATTGCCAGTATATTGCCGTGGCAGATGAATAGTACTTTTATCATAAAATTCTCCTGTTCTCATCTCGCTATCGCTCGTTGTCGCGACATTCGTCAAATAGCCACTTATGCCAGCATAGTGGTTATTTTCCTCATTGTTTCGCGCAAATGCCCTGTATTGCCGAGTTTTGCAAGGTTTTATCGGTTTTTTCGAGCATTGTATTTTCTCTGTTAATGACTACACTTTTTGCAAAATACTTCAAAATGGTGCAATTGGGGGCAATGTGTAGTAGTCAAATCGTAGTCAGTTAAGGGGGGTCAGACTACTGACGGGGATGTGCATTATTTAACGAAAAGGGGGCTGATAGCTATTCTCCATTGTTTACACACATTTCAATTGGAACTCTTTTTCCTTCAATAATAAATTCACCATCACGAAACGCAGATAATATCGCATAGGATGCAGAGTCCAATATTCCCTTACCATCTCCTGCTTACTCTTATCTTAAACCCTAATCTTTTTACTTTTTCAATATTTTCTTGATTATTAATCCAGTCATATTGATTAAAATACCACCTTACCCTTTTGGCATCTAAAATTTTACTTATTTCTTTTATATAAACCATATCAACCTCTGAAAATGAAAAACCATATGAGTATATTTTTTTAACATTTGACAACTTACGAAAAAATTTCATATTTTCTACTATGGCTTGATTAGTATCTTTTCTTAATTCTCTCTTCAATCCATTATACGCATCTCCAACTCCAATATAATTTTCAAATGCATCGAACTCGGTATCATCTCCATGTCCGAAATAAATATGACAATTTCTATCATCTGATTTTCCATGAATGTGACATATGTTATTTGGGGATATGTTATATAATTTTTCTAATGTTAATGTATAATTAAATGTCAAAAACAAACTTTTCCTAAAAGTGGGTTTTTTTCTTAATCTTTGTACTCTTGTAAAATCAATATTTGCCAGTTCATTAAATACCCATTCCCTAAAAAAATCAATTAATATACGGTAAGCTCCTGCAATGGAGTTTGTCAAATCTTCATTCTCATATACAGAATGAAATATATTATCATCTTCATCATCTGTCATCTTATATGCCCACTCATTATCATATGCAATGTTGCATATAAATTCATTGCCCAAACATTCTTCTAAATTTTTCCAATCCTTTAATGAACACTCATCTATTGTACGAATTAGAGCACCAACAACCTCATTCATATCGTACACCTCATCTCCATCTGGCATAAGTGTTTCTTGAAGAATTCCACCAAAATCTTTATTGTATTCAGGGTATCTATTAACTAAAAAATTTCTAAAATCTATGTACTGCGTATTCATATTATGGCCATAACAATCAAAGCCATTTCCAATAATAAATAATGTTTTCATCATTTTATTTTCTCTGTTCACTCATCTATAATACTATACAAGGCACCTAATTAAGAATGTATTTTTACAGTGTTTAGACAATTTACTTACAATTTTTATATATACTTCCTAAATGCCTTCTTCATCTTCATGCAGACATCCATAATATACTCAAACTGCTGCGGCCAGGCATTCTGTTCATCAAACTTCACATCTTTTTCCACGATAATACGACTTGCCTTCCTCTCTGGCAATTCTCTCCAATCAAGTGCCAATCCCATAGCAGACTCCACATCTTCTTTATGTGAATAAAGACCTTTAAAGAGTTCCTTATCATCATTTATGTATAATTCAACTCCAACTTTGTTTCTCTTCTGAATTTGTGTAACACTGATGTGGCAAGCTGATGAGCCAATACTGAAATCCATCCAATGGTCTGTATTAGGTTTTCTCTTATTAAATAATTTTGCAAATTCAGCATTCTGAAAAGCATAATCATTGAATGCATTCCAATATTCCAGTCTCTGTTGCTGCGTTGGATTTGTAAGCGTAGTTTTCTTAATCTCTTTTGTCCAATCATTCGGTCTTTCCACTACCGTAAATGATGGAGCAATATCAGAATCACCTATCTGGAAAAGCTTTATTTCACATAAGAAAAATCCAATCTTATCATCCGTATGATTGTTAAGCCACTCAACAGCTGCTTTATGTTCCTCTCTTGCATGCTTCACTACCCATATAACCACATCTGCATCTTTACCAGATGCATAAGTAATTAATTTACCAAGGTGGTCATGATCTGTATCTTCTAGTTGATTTTCAATGATAATCTTTCTATCTGTTCCTGTTTCAGATGCATAGATATCAACATTAAAGTCTCCAACAGAGGACTCTGTCTCATCAACCGTAATATCAAGACCAACAGCATCTGCAAGTAATTCAACATTCTCTGCCACCCAAGGAGTAAAATTCAAAGCTTCATGTGGCCATATACTCCTCAAATCAGTAATTTCTTTTAATGTACCAAGGTTAATCATAGCCTTTTATCCCTCCAATCAAAAAGCACCCAGAACTCGCCCGGATGCTAACAATAGTCCATAATATCAATACGGGATGAATTCTCTGTTTTACAATGCTTTACCTTCCAAAAATAAATATTTAATGATTAAATTTTATTATAGCATCCAAGTTCTTCTTTTACCAGCCAAAAAGACAC
>ERZ773229.35-NODE-35-length-165187-cov-27.755044_pt1 | contig 165187 bp, 170 predicted proteins | sample MGYA00580992_ERZ773229 | MGnify/ENA primary metagenome ERZ773229 (study PRJEB29015, sample SAMEA2737795) | human gut metagenome | biome: human gut; feature: human-associated habitat; material: faeces | place: China | collected 2012 ... | reverse complement strand
CAAACCTTTTGACGAGAGATTTTTTCGTTAGACAGTTTAAGGTTCTCGAAGGCTATATTCTTATATGCCGAGAGGGCTTTAGGCTGTATAACGGAAAAAGATCCGTCAAATCACTTCAAAGTTCTGCTGTAGAGTGACGTGTTACATGGCATCCGAAATTAACTGCTACAGGCAATCCGGCAATGTGAGTCGGTGCTGTTTCGATGGCGACGGAAAGTGCCGTTGTGTCGCCGCCGAAGCCCATCGGTCCAACATTTGTCTCTGCATTTATGCGTTCAAGAATTTCCGCTTCTATTTGAGCATAGAATTCATCGGGATTTTTTTTCGAAACGCTTCGGCAAAGAGCTTTTTTGGCAAGGTATGCACACTGCTCAAAATCGCCGCCAATTCCGATTCCGAGAACGATTGGCGGACACGGATTTCCGCCTGCGGTTCTGACACACGAAAGAACATATTCAATAATGTCCTCCCTGCCCCTTGCCGGCGTCATCATTTTAAGACAGCTCATATTTTCGCTGCCGAAGCCCTTGGGTGCAACGGTGATTTTCACTTTATCGCCGTCAACGATATGTGTGTGAATAACGGCAGGCGTGTTGTCCTTGGTGTTGACACGTCTGAGCGGATCGCCGACAACAGAACAGCGAAGATAGCCGTTTACATAACCGTCATGAACGCCCTTGTTTACGGCTTCATTAAGGCTGCCGCCAACGAAGTGAACGTCCTGACCGATTTCAAGAAAAACAACCGCCATTCCGGTGTCCTGACAGATCGGAATATCAAGCTCCTTTGCCGCATCAAGATTGGCTTCGATATCGCCGAGAACGCTTTCGGCAAGTCTGTTCTTTTCACATTTGCGGCAATTGACTATTGTTTCGGCAAGATCATCTGGCAGAAGCTTGTTCGCCTTGACGCAAAGCTCCGCGACCGCCTCGCTTATTTTATTTACATCAATTTCTCTCAAATATATCACCTGAATGTTTCGATATTCCGATTATAGATCAGCCGCTGAGGGTTGTGCTACAATCATTTTCAATATTAACTTATTCTTTCCGGCGACCGCCGGTTAGCTTGAAGTGCAATTATCAGCAAGAAAGTTTGTTGTTGGGAGCGTCAAAAAGCGCAGGCAATACTTTGTGTATTAACGAGCATTTTTGGCGTTTCCGGCAGCAAAATGTCTGCTGAGAATTGTGCTGCAAGCTAATTAGCGGTTGCCAATATAAAAAACAGGAGCAGAAACCTGCTCCTGAAATTACATTACAGCTTATTTGTGCCTCGGCGGTTATATCCGCCGCCGTGCTTGGAGTCACGCTTCAGATCCGACATTTTCTCGTCACTTACCTGCTTAAACTTTGCCATCATGCTTTCAAATGACTGAGGCTGATTGTCCGTGCTCTTGTTGCCCTGCCAAACATTCGCCGCAGGTCTCCTCGGCTGATTGGACTTCGGCCTTGGGGTTTTCGGCTGTTCAACTGCTTTTCGGATGGAAAGGCTTATCTTACCGTCGTCCGCAATGGAAAGAATCTTTACCTTTACCTGCTGACCGACCTTGAGATGATCCTTGATATCCTTTACGAATTCCGTTGCGACCTCGGAAATATGTACCATTCCCTTTTTGCCGCCGTCAAGATCGACAAAAGCGCCGAAAGACGTAAAACCGGTTACTTTTCCCTCAACTATTGAACCAACTTCCAACTGCATAAAATGCGTACTCCTCTTTTTTCCGAACCGTTAATCATTCACCGAGACGTCATAATAAACATGCTCACCGGGCTTAACATAGCCAAGCTCATCTCTTGCGACCTTCTCAACGTATTCATCTATTTCACCGCCGCCAATACGCTTTTTGATACGGTTGTTTTCGGCAACCTGCTCGTTATAAGACGCCTTGACATTGGCAATTTCAGCTTTGGTTTCTTTAATATTTCTATGTATGGTTATCAATGAAATGGCGAAATATGCGCACAAAGCAATTATGCAAAACGAAACAATAAAGCTGCGCTTGCGCTTTTTCTTTTCTGCCATTTCAGTCACCTCGATTCTCTGTTTCATCAATTAACGGGCGCACCGTTACGGATTGATTATACACTATATCGTGCCGATTATGCAAGTCATTTTCCGAATTTTTTTTACCTTTTGCGATATTTTTTTGTTTCTTTTTGATTTTTTCGGTAAAAACGTATATCTTGTGTCCTATATCGGGAAGCCTTTCAAGCTTTTTTCTCAGCTTTCTCAGCTTTTTTCGGATTAAAAATGCCATGCAGGAATCGGTAGTTTTAAACGCAGCAAGGCCGCCGACCGCCTCACCTGTTACGGAATAGAAAGTCACCCTGCCGTTACAGCGGACAATGAAAAAGAAGAATGTAACGGTGAGGACGAAAAGTAAAAATATTATATCTCTTAAAAGAGTGAATTTTTTATCGCTTCCTGACAGCAGATAAAAAAATAATCTCAAAAATTCATAGAATAATCCGAGTGCAAAACCGATTCCGACGGAATAAATTATTGTCAAGAGCTGTTCGGAGGTTTTAGGGAGGTATTCAATCATTTGAACACCCTGCTGAAAAAGCTTCCGCTGACCTTCGGCGCATTATAGCTAGCGGAATCAATACTGCCCTCGACCGTCATATCGCCCGTCTCAACCGAAAGACGGGTAATTTTAAGGTCATGTCCCTTGATAATTATTTCGCCGCACTCACTTTGAGCAACTATGCAGTCATCCTCATAGCTGTCAACATTCTGTATTCCCGTTGCGCTCAAACGCTGTCGGCTTTCTATAACAATACTGTGCATCAATGCTTCTGACATAAAAAACACCTCATATAAACATATGAGGTCGGCGCATTAAAAATACTATAATATTCTGATTTAATCTATGACCTTGTACATCAAAGCCGCATCGTCCTTTGTGGCATGCTCCGAAACCTTGGTCACCTGTATTTTTGTAACATTTGAACCCATGGTTATCTCGATGATATCATTTTCCTTAACATCATAGGAAGCTCTTGCGATTTTTCCGTTGACAAGGACATGCTTTGCATCGCAGACCTCGTTTGCGATGGTTCTGCGCTTGATAACACGGGAAACCTTGAGATATTTATCCAGTCTCATATAATACCTTTCTTTTTTTAATTGGATAAGGCAGGACAAAAGCATCTGTCCTGCCCGATACAATCGAAGTAAAAGAGAATTATTTAACAGCGTCCTTGAGAGCCTTGCCTGCCTTGAAAGCCGGAACCTTGCTTGCCGGAACAGTCATTGTCTCGCCTGTTCTCGGGTTGCGAGCCTGCTTCTCTGAGCGCTCTCTGATCTCGAATGTGCCGAAGCCAACAAGCTGGATCTTCTCACCGTTCTTGAGTGCGTCTGTTGTTGCAGCGATAACAGCGTTAACTGCTTTCTCGGCAGCCTTCTTGTCCATCTCGCCCTTAGCGGCTACTGCATTGATAAATTCTGTCTTATTCATTGTAATTCCTCCAGTTTTTTATTATGAAATCTTTGATACTGCCGATGCACCGCGGCGTTTCAAAGCTATCATTTGCTTAAATCAGTGTTTTGCTTCATCCCAAAGCCTGTCAAGAGTCTCAATATCGGACTCCTTCATGTCAATATCTCGCTCCTTGGCGAGCTTTTCAACAGTTTTAAAGCGGCTGACGAATTTGTCTGTTGCGTCCGTAAGCGACTCCTCGGCGTCCGTATCGACAAAGCGCGAAACATTGACAGCCGAGAACAGGACATCGCCCAGCTCCTCATTTATGTTCGCCTTATCGTTGCTTGCGATCGCCGCTTTAAGCTCCGAAATTTCCTCACTGAGCTTATCAAGAGCACCGCCGACATCATCCCAGTCGAAGCCTGCCTTTGCCGCCTTCTGCTGAACCTTTGTCGCTCTCATGAGCGCCGGCAGCTCTCTCGGAATCGAGTCAATAGCCTCCGAGGTTGATTTCTGACCCTTGGTCTTGCGCTTGATAGCGTCCCAGTTTGTCAGCACATCGTCAACGCCGTTTACGTTAACCTCGCCGAATACATGGGGATGACGCTCAATAAGCTTTTTACAGTTCTCATCGGCAACATCGTCGATATCGAACACGCCCTTTTCCGCCTCGATCTGAGAATGGAAAACGACCTGCATCAGGACATCACCCAGCTCTTCGCGAAGCATATCGGGATCTTTCTTATTGATAGCCTCAATTGCCTCGTAGGTCTCCTCAATAAGATTTTTCTTTATGCTTTCATGCGTTTGCTTGATATCCCAAGGGCAACCGCCCTCAGAGCGGAGAACTTTCAATATCTCCACAAGATCATAAACATTATATTTATCTTTGAATTTAAAACTGTTTTTCATATCCATATTATTTTACCCTAAAAATCCACGTTTTTCAAGAGTTTCGGCAATTTTTTCTCCTTTTGGTATCATAAGAAGATCGTCCTTTGAAATTCCCTTGAAAAGAAGTATTGTAATGACATATGCAATGACCGCCGCAACAACCGCAATTATTAAAGCAACCGTGTTGCCGTTCAGCATACTGTCGGTGTTGCCGAGACTGCCAAGGAACTTTCCGAAAACAAGATTTGTCAGGAAAGCCACAAATGCGCTGATAGCCGAGCAGATACAGGGCTTGATAAAAACGGAACCGAAATTTATCTTAACCTCTGTAATCTTGATTATGCTGTACAAATTGATGATAACAACAACAAGGTAACATGCAATTGAAGCGATAGGCGCACCGTTGATGTTTATATGCGGATTGCCGATGAGAATACAATTGAGAACGATTTTAATAACCGCTCCAACGACAAGCGACTTCAACGGAATATCGGTTCTGCCGATAGCCTGAAGCATACTTGTAATCGGCGAAGAAACGGCAAAAATGAAAATCGTACAGCCATAGACAGCCAGTATCGTTGAGCCTATGCTCGCCGTCGCGGCAGGATAGAACATATCCAGAAGCGAATACGAGACCGCTGCCAGGCCGAATCCGGTCGGCAGGGAAATAAGCATCGTGACTCTGATAACCGACTCAACGGCCAGCTTAATGCTGTGACGCTTTTGATTGGCCCACGCCGCCGAAAGGACGGGAATGGCACTGATGCCGAGCGTCATGGTAATCGTCGGAACAAGATTTTTAAAATCAAGAACCTCGTTATAAATACCGTAAATATATTTAACAATCTGCGAATCGGCAACCTTCATCTCATCGAATTCCACCCCGTAGAGGGAATAGATAACGTCGGGAGCTTTTTCGACGGCATGTTGAAGCCGAGCCTGAATGGTTGCGGCGTCAATCAGATTTGTAATATTCGTAACAAGTGAGCTTGCCGCAATGGGCAGAGCCGTCATGACTATTATTTTAGCAAGGGTTTGACCGTCGGCGGGTTTGGGAGAAGAAAGAAGCTGAGCCTTGGTTATACCGTCACCCTTCAACCTATGCCTTATAATAAGATAAACAAGACCTAAAACCGTGCCCGAGGTAACCCCGAGAACCGCCGTCGTTGCCGCATAAGGATAAATTGCAGCGAGTGCGTCCTCCTTCGTTTCACGAACAGCTCCGAAAACAGGCTGACCTGCTTCAAATCTTGCAAGCTGACTTTTAAGCAACGCATAGCTCGCACCCAGGCCGACTATGAGCTTGCCGACAACCTCTATAACTTCGGAAATTGCCGTAGGAAGCATATTCTGCATACCCTCGTAGTAGCCTCGATAAGTTGACATACAGCAACAAAAGAAAATCGAAGGCGCAATTGCAAGTACACAGTAAACATTTTCAACATACTTGACAATGAACTTCGTATACGGATAAGCGACAAGCATCAAAAGGACTGTTCCGAGAACACCCATCAGCAGAAACAGACGAGCCGAAACACGCCTTATCATTCTGACATCACGGAAATGCCCAAGCGAGCGCTCCTTTGCGACGAGCCGTGAAACTGCAACCGGCAAACCCGCCATTGAGATAGAATAAAGAGGAGTGTATATTTCGTAAGCCGTGCTGAAATATCCTCGTCCGACCTCTCCGATTAGCATGGAAAGCGGGATTTTAAACAGTGCACCGATAACCTTGACAAGAACAGTGGCAACAACGAGTATAAAAGCTCCGCTGAGAAGCGACTGACTTCTTGCGCCCGACTTTTCTTCAGCCATCGTATTTCCTCCCGTTCAAAATATATATAAGAAAGAAATTGTACTTTTTTGATGCCGCCGAAAAAAACGGCGGAATTTATTTTACCATAATATTACTTGTTTATCAATATATTTATTAAATATTTGTGAGAAGTAGGATACAAAACGCTTTGCAATTCACTACCGTACCGACATTTCACTGCCCCTGAGGAGAAACCCACGCTTAATTATAGTTTCTGCTGACTTTTCTCCCATAGAATCATGTGCAAAAAATCAAATGAACTCCCTAAGAAGTGAATCATTCGGCATTTTAGATATATCTATCGGCTTGAGCCTTGAAAAATCTTCTTTAAGCTGTTCCGCAAGCGGATAAAAACGGCTGCTCTTTCCAACCGTGTCAAGCAGCTCAACCGCTTCGTTTCTGAAAATACACGACTCGTACGGGTGGAACGAATCTATTCTGTAGCGTGCATTCTTCTCATAAGGGAAAATATACTTATCCTCTCCCTTGAGAACCTCCGGCCACTGCGAAAAAGTCTTTTCAACCGATGTGTTTCTGTAGTGATAATCCCTTATCATCCGACGGATAAGGCGAAGATTTCTCTTGCTGAAAACCACCCTGCCCTCGTCATCCGTCACCCTCGATGAAACGCTGATATAAACCTTATAAATATGGCTTTCGTCAAGTCCATTGGTAATAACGGGGTTGAGAGCATGCAATCCCTCAACAATGATAACATCGTCCTTTTTAAGCTCAATGCGTCTCATTTCGCCTTTCCTTGTACCGCTCATAAAATCAAATTCCGGCACAAGCGCTTCTCTTTTTTCAATTAAATCCGAAAAATTTCTGTGAATCAAATCCACATCAAGAGCATTGATATTTTCAAAATCCTTGACACCCTTTGCGGTCAATGGAATATCGGCTGCGTTGTGATAATAGTCGTCAAGAGAAAGTGTATAGGCATTTCTGCCGCTGTCCCTGATTTTTTCTACAATTTTTCCTGCCGTTGTGGTTTTTCCCGATGAGCTGGGACCTGCAAGCAGAACGATATCGCAGTCGCAATCGGAAATGAAATTACCGACCAGTGAAGAAACAGAGCTGTCAAAGTCCTCCTCTGCCGATTCGATAAACGACTCAACATCCGAAGCAACGCTTTTATTTATATCATTTAAAGTTCTGTATGCCATTTTGCTACCTCTCATCTCAGCTTACCGTAAAACTCCTTTATTTGATCCTTACGCTCGGCAATAGCATCGTAGCGTGAATTATATTCATATGGGTATTTATAATTAAAAATTCTTTCAATATTTCTGCTGTTCGGATCTTTAAGCTTTGTTACCGCTCCCGCACCGACGGCGAGCACTGTATGGCACTCCTCCATCATAAAAATATTGTATAAACATTCAAATCCGTCCCTGCACCAGCCGACGTTTTCAAGGTTGCCGAGTGAACGCGACTGTCTGTACATATAATACGGCTTATACCCCTCGGAATAGAACCGATTTTGAGCATATTCCAGCATTTTATTTGCAATTTCCCCGCTTTGAACGTCAACGCCGTGAGTAACAATAGTTGATGAGCGCTTCAAAGCAAGCGTGTGGAGGGTAATATTCTCGGGATTCATGCTTATCGCACGGTCAATCGAATTGCAAAAGCTCTCGTATGTATCGTCCGTCAGACCTGCGATAAGATCCATGTTTATATTGTCAAAGCCGAGTTCTCTCGCTTCATTGAAAACACGAACAACATCGTCAACGGTGTGCCTTCTGCCAATGGCTTTGAGAACATCATCGTTAAAGGTCTGCGGATTTATGCTTATTCTGCCGACTCCCGCCGCCTTGATGACTCTGAGCTTTTCGGCGGTTACCGTGTCGGCTCTGCCGGCTTCGATCGTGTATTCTCTTATATGTGAAAGGTCAAAATCATTATTTATCTCGGCGCAGATTCTTTCAAGCATCTCCGCCGAAAGAGTTGTCGGAGTGCCGCCGCCCCAATAGATAGATTCAAGCCTCAGCCCGAGACCGTTTGCAATCTCAGCAGTCTGCTTTATCTCCTTGCAGAGATTTTCGACATAATCGGGCAAGAGCTTCTTTGCCTGTGCAATCGAATGGGAAACAAATGAGCAATAATTGCATCTTGTCGGGCAGAACGGTATGGAAACATACAGGCTGAAGCTTTTCTCGTCGGAAAGTGACATTATTTTTTCCTCGGCCTTGGCAACGGAATAGGCAAGCTCGGTCTTATTTTTGCAAACCAGGAGCTTATCCGTGAAATACGCCTTTGCGCCGTTATCACCGTAATCCTTAATAAGCGAATTCATCAGCTTTGACGGTCTTACACCCGTCAGTATGCCCCATTTCGGCACATAGCCGGTTATCTCGGAAAGAAGCGAAAACAGCAAAATTGCCATTTCTCTCTCGCAATCGTCATAGTCGGCAACCGTCTTTTTCTTCTCGCCCGTTGTTCCGTTTATATTGACCGAAACACCGACAACATATTCGCCGCTCATTGAAGTAATAACGGTTATATCGTCCGTTTCCTCGGACTCGTCATTTATGACACGGATCGTCTCATAGGGGAAGAAAACCCGACAAAGGTTTTCCATTTCATAATGAAATTTGTGATTAACGACCCTGAGTATCATTTAAATCTCCTCATATATCTGTTTCTTCTGCGCTCATATTCCATAGTCGTGGCTCTGTTGTGACCGGGATAAACCGTATATTCACCGGGCATTTCATAAAGCCGCTTGATTGAAGCATACATATCATCGTCATTGCCGCCGAAAAGATCGGTTCTTCCGGTCGTAAGGCAGAAAAGCGTATCGCCTGTGAACAGCGTGCGCTCGCTCTCTATATAATAGCAAACACTGCCCATTGTGTGTCCGGGAGTATGCATGACCTTAAATTCAAGGCTTCCGAGGGAAATAGCATCTCCCTCCTCCACCGTGATATCAGGCTCGATATTTTTCTGCATATGCGGTGCAATGCTGAATGCAATACTCATCATCTCGTTTGTAAGACAATCGGCATCCTTTTTATGAATCACGATTTTGGCCTCGGGAAAAGCCTGTTTGAGGTCATATACGCCGAGAATATGATCCGCATGACCGTGGGTCAGCAGGATATATTTAACATTTTTGCCGTTGAGTTTGCTGATAAGCTCGGGCGTACATTCGCCGCAGTCGATTATCGCCGTTTCGCAGCTAATATCGTCCGTTACAATATATGTGTTTGCGCTGACAGGTCCCAGCGCCATTGTTTCAACAGTCATTTTAATCCCTCTTGTTCCAGATAGTCGTGTCCATAATTATCGTAACGGGGCCGTCGTTGTGAATTTCGACCTTCATATCCGCTCCGAATGAACCGTGCTCGACCTTTTTAATTCCGTTTATCTTGAGCTGCTCCATGAAATATTCATAAAGCTCATTGGCATAGTCGGGCTTCGCCGCCGTTGTAAAAGAAGGTCTGTTGCCCTTTTTGATATCTGCGCAGAGCGTGAACTGAGAGATTGCAAGAACCTCGCCGTCAACATCGAGAATTGACATATTCATCTTCTCATCCTCGTCCTCAAAAATACGCAATTTGGCTATCTTTGCGGCAAGAATTTCCGCATCCTTCTTTGTATCGTCGGGGAAAACGCCCAAAAGAACATTATATCCCTTGCCGATTTTTCCTATCGTTTCGCCGTCAACGACTACCGCCGACGAAGTTACTCTTTGTACTACTGCTTTCATATCAAAACCTCTTATTTTTTACCTTAGCTGTTGGAACGTTCAACATCAAGAACACCGTTTATCTTTCTGAGCTTCGCCATAACACCGTTGAGGTGCTCGATTCCGTTGACGCCGATTGTCAATTCAAGCGATGCTCTGCCGTCCTTTTTGCTCTTTGTATTGATTCCGTATATCATAACTCTCATGTCTGCGATCATCTTTGAAACATCAGCCATAAGTCCGACTCTGTCAAGACAAGTCATCGAAACCGTAGCTGTGAAATCCTCCTTAACAGAGCTGTCCCATCCTGCGGGAATCCATCTGTCAGGCTCATCGGCAAGCTCGATAACCTTAGGCACGTTTGTGCAGTCCCTTTTGTGTATGGAAACGCCGTGACCTCTTGTGATAAAACCGATAATCTTATCGCCCGGAACAGGGCTGCAGCACTTTGAAAGTTTGATAAGGCAATTGTCTATTCCCTCAATAACAACGCCGTCCTGACTCTTTGCGCGCTTCTTCTGAGAAGGCTTTGTTATCTTAATAACGTCCTCCTCAGCCGGCTCGGTCTGCTTGAATTCCTTAACGTACTCGTCCTTGATATGCGGCATCATCTTGTTAATGGAAACGCCGCCGTAGCCGATTGCCGCAAAGAAATCATCGGCACTGTTGAAGCGCTGACGCTGAGCGACCTCAAGGATGAACTTGTCAAACTGCTGATCACTGAGCCTTATAAAGTTACGCTTGAACTCACGTTCAACCTCCATCTTGCCCTCAAGGATATTCTCCTCCCTGCGTTCCTTCTTGAACCATGAGCGGATTTTATTCCTTGCACCGCTGGTCTTGACGAATTTAAGCCAATCCCGGCTCGGTCCCTTATTCTGCTGAGAGGAAGTAATGATTTCAACAATCTCTCCCGTTTTGACAACATAATCTATCGGTACGATTCTTCCGTCAACCTTTGCGCCGACCATTCTGTTGCCGACTGCAGAGTGTATGGCATAGGCAAAGTCAACAACGGTTGCGCCTGCCGGGAGGTTGATAACCGTTCCTTTTGGGGTGAACACAAAAACCTCCTCCTGTACAAGGTCGGTTTTTATCGTGTTCACAATATCCTGCGGATTCTCGGAAACATTCTGGCTTTCAAGAAGCTGACGAATCCATGAAAATTTCTCTTCAAACTTCTGTCTTCCGCTCATTCCGAGCTTATATTTCCAGTGGGCGGCAACACCGTACTCGGCAGTGCGGTGCATCTCCCATGTTCTTATCTGAACCTCAAACGGTATTCCCTCGTCGCCGATTACCGTCGTGTGCAGGGACTGATACATGTTCGCCTTCGGCGTTGAAATATAATCCTTGAAGCGTCCGGGAATGGACTTGAACATATCGTGAATTATTCCGAGACAGTTGTAGCAGTCAATAACGTCATCAACAATTATTCTGACGGCATAAATATCGTAGATCTCATCAAAGCTTTTGCCCTGCATATACATCTTACGGTAAATGCCGTGAACACTCTTGATTCTGCCGGAAATGCTTGCGTTCGGCACAACAAGCTTTATTCTCTCGCTGATTTTTTTCTGAATACTGTCAAGGTATTCCTTCCTCTTTGACTGTTGCTGTTCGAGCCTGTCTCTAATCTCCTTATAAGCAACGGGATCAAGATAGCTGATTGCAAGATCCTCAAGCTCCTCCTTAACGCCTCTGATACCGAGACGGTGAGCGATCGGAGCATATATTTCAAGTGTTTCCTGAGCTTTTTCACGTCTTTTATCCGGTCGCATAAAAGACAAGGTTCTCATATTGTGTATACGGTCGGCAAGCTTGATGATGATAACACGGATATCCTGCGACATTGCCATCAGCATCTTGCGCACATTCTCCGCCTGCTGCTCCTCCTTTGTAAAGATAGGCACCTTGCCGAGCTTTGTAACGCCCTCAACAAGGTTTGCAACATCCTCGCCGAATTCCTCCTGGATATTCTCCTTGGTCATATCGGTGTCTTCAACAACGTCATGCAGCAAAGCCGCAGCCATTGACTCCCCGTCCATGCCCAAATTGTAAAGAATAATTGCGACGGAGACAGGGTGGATTATATAAGGCTCGCCGGAGAATCTGAACTGACCCTCATGTGCCTTTTTTGCTATAAAATACGCCTTTTCGACGAGGGAAACATCGTTTTCGGTCATGTTTTCCCTGACAAGCTTTATAAGCTTGCCGTAAAGTTCATCGGGATTTTCGGGAACGAAATCTTTCTTTTCGTCCTGCTCCGCAGTCGCTTCGTTCATTGTTGCGGTTAATTTGTTTTTTTCATTAGCTTCTGACATTTTTATACCACTCGGCTTACCATGCCGATTCCTTTAAAAGTTCTGTTAAGGCAATTCGCACTCTCCGGTCGTGAGGTGTTGCCTTAATCTTTTGAGCACCGGCGCATCCTGCAAGTTGACCTTCTCGCTTGTTTTCGGTGCGCTCAGTCCGCCGTTTTCATCTCTTATGAGTATACCCATTTCAAGCATTGCCTCAACGGACACCGCTACCTGTCCGTAGTCCTCCGCCCAGAAATCAAGCCTGTGACAGAGCGTTTCCGTATCGTAATTCCATCTTCCGACGGATCGTATGTATCTGTAAACCTTAGCCGTTGTTTCACGCTGAGGAACAAGCAGCGAAGCGTTGAAGCCCTCGCTTTTTCCTCTCATAAGCATTGAAAAATCTCTCATCGAAACAAACAGATCGTCCTCCACCATGTCGTGGAGCTTTATATTTTTGAGCAAAACGCTCACCCTAAGCTGGCCGAGATATTCATTCGGTTCAAGTCCGACAGCAGCATCAATCACATCACCCTTGACGTACGGAAAATCCGCCTGAAGCGTTCTGAATTTGAGCGTTTGTAAAGAAACTCCGTTTCGTTCAAGGATTATTCTCAGGTGCTTTCCGTTTCCTATCGGCTGAATATCGGTTATCGTCATGTTGTAAAGACCGAAAACCGGCTGAGGGTTGCCTGCGCCGAACGGTTCAAGTTGTTCAATCGCGCTGAGCATTTCCACATTCACATATGCGGGGTTCAGTTTAAAATCAACAGTCTGAATCGGGAAAGGCATTTCGAAACTGTCGGCATATTCGTTTATCGCCTTTCTGAAAGTGCCGATGTTTTCTGTTTTAAGTCCTATTCCCGCGGCAAGCATATGTCCGCCGAAATGAGTCAGACACTCGTCGCAATGTGAAAGTGCATCGTAAAGATTGAAACCGTCAATACTTCTTCCGGATCCCTTTGCGTCGTCGCCGTCAACGGTTATAACAAGCGTCGGTTTTCCGTATTTTTCGACAAGTCTCGACGCAACAATGCCTACAACTCCGTCGTGCCATCCCTCACCTGCGACAACAAGCACGTTCTGATAAATCCAATTCGGATTATTTTTTATCTGAGCGACAGCCTGATTGAGTATCTCCTGCTCTATCTGCTGTCTGGTTGCATTTTCATCGTTAATTTCCTGTGCAAGAGCGTTTGCTTCCTCGTAATCCTCGCTCAGAAGCAGTCTTATCGCTCTGTCTGCCGAGCCCATACGTCCTGCCGCATTGATTCTTGGGCAAATGCCAAACGCAACGGTTGTTGACGTCATCCTTCTTTCCGAAAGACCGGCAGCCTCGATAAGCGACTGTATTCCCATTCTGTCCGAATCGGCAATCAGTTGTACTCCCCTGCGTACAAGCTCGCGGTTTTCCTTTATAAGCGGCATAACGTCGGCAACCGTACCGATAGTCACAAGGTCTGCGAAGCTGTCCGTGACTCCGTTCTCCTCGCCCTCAAGTGCACATATCAATTTATATGCAACTCCGACACCTGCATAGTCTTTAAATTCAAGATTGCAATCCTCCCTGTGAGGATCAATGACCGCAACGGCCTGCGGCAAGGTGTTCGACGGAAGATGGTGATCCGTAACAATAAGCTCCATTTCAAGCTCATTGATATATTTTGCTTCTTCAACGGCGCTTATCCCGTTATCGACGGTGATGATAAGCTTAACGCCCATCATGCTGAGCTTGTCAATTGCCTCATAGCTCAGTCCGTAGCCCTCTGTGTGGCGGTTCGGAACATAATAAACCACGTCCGCGCCCTGCATTTCAAGGTATGAATACAGCAATGCGGTTGACGTAACTCCGTCGGCGTCATAGTCACCGTAAATCGCAATTCTCTCAAATTCATCAAGGGCCTTTTGAATTCTCTTGACCGCCGGATACATATCGGGAAAATCCATCGGGTCAACGCTTCTGCGCTCCCCCATTCCGAAAAAGTCCTTCGCTTCCTCGGACGTGTTTATTCCTCTTGTCGATGCGATAAGCGCAGCATACGGGCTGATGTTAAGCTCTTCGGAAAGCTTCGTTGCATTTTCTTTATCGCCGCTTTTGACTATCCACTTTTTTCTGCTCATATCGCATCTCCTTTCTTTTATCTATCGTAAATTTCTTCAAGCTGACGCACGGTATGTGAAATATCAAACTGTCTGAGTTTGTTTTCATCCGCCGATTTTCTCGGCTCGTCAAGCTCTCTGTTAATGAACTCCGCCCATTTTTTTGCACCGTTTTCAAGTGAAAAATAATCAATCAATCCGACGTCGGCTTCCTTGGTAACAACATCGGAAACAATACAGCGAAGTCCCGCTGCCTGCGCTTCGATAAGAGAGAACGGAAGTCCCTCAAAAAGCGACGGCATAAGGAAGCAATCGCAGCAGGCAAGAATTTCTTTAACATCGGTTCTGACACCCGTAAAAATAATCCTGTCCGTAACACCGAGCTGCTCCGCCCTGTCCTTTGCGGCATTTTCAAGCTCGCCGCAGCCTACCCAAATGTATTTGAAATCGTCTCTTATTATTGCAAGCTCCGAAATTATTTCAACGGCAAAAATCGGATTTTTCTGAGCCGAAAGTCTTCCGACGGAAACGAGCAAATGCTTTTCGGTTCCGTCGGCACCGAGTTTTCGAGCGTAACCCCAAGCGTCAAAATCATCTGCTTTTTTGTAGCTCTCGGTGTCAATTCCGTTATAAATAAGCGTTGATTCTCTCTCTCCGTAAAAGTATTCCGATGCAACATCCGAACAGGCCAAAAGCTCTGTTGACGAGCGAATAATAAGACCTTTCATCGTGCGGCTGTAGATTTTTTGTAAAAGCTTCTTCAAAGCCGCCAATCTGCCGACGGGATCATACTGACTTTTTGAATTGTGAGCATGGCAAATTCTCATTGGAATTCCGCATTTTTTCGCAATTGACAGCGTTATTCCGTTGAGAAGATCCATATTTGAATGGGCAATGTCAAAATGCTCCGCCGAAAGAATTTTCTTGACATTTTTGATATAATCAAGCTTCTTTTTCGGTGCATCAAGATCGCCTGCATGGATAACTCTTATGCCCATATCGGCAACTGTCTTTTCGTGAAGACAATAAACGCCCTCGTCAATCGCAATTATCACCGTTATATCATATTTTGTTTTGTCGATTTTCCTGAGCACATTCACAAGGAAGGTTTCGATTCCGTTTGCGCTCAGTCCGTGTGAAAAAAATACGATTTTTTTCATGTCAACACCTGCCGGCTGTTATTTGGAAGCTTCTTCGTGTCTTAGGGAAACCGTGGCAAGAATTTCTCTCTTGAAATCGCCGTAGATTTTGTATCTCTTTGAGAAAACGATGAATGAAATAATGATAAGCACCGGAGGAACAATGAACATAAGCGCCGAGATAGCGTCCTTAGCCTCCTGCGTCTGCTCGGGAGCAGTTCCCTCATACTTTGTTATGCTGAACGTCAGATACATGATAATGCACTGAACCGTATATGCCATTTTCTGCAAAAAGCCCTTCATCGAGAATGTCAAGCTCTGATTTCTCTTGCCGAGCTTATATTCGCCGTAATCAACAACATCGGCAAGCATAACGGTCTGATTGACGAACATACTTCCGATACCGATTGATGTTATAAGATAGCACGCACCGAGTCCGTAAACGTTGCCGCCGAAGCCGTAGCCTATAACAGCCATGCCGATATATCCGACTGCCGCCATGCCGAGCGAAAGCTTATAGATATTTCTGTTGTTCATATTAAGCTTTGAACATATCGGAATAACGGCAATACCGATTACCGAGCCGACAGCTCCGAACATATTGAACTTTGACTGAAGGTTGAGGTCACCTGCAACCGAGTTGAAATAATAGCTGCTGATACCCGAGGTCATATAATAGCCTGCGTTTGAGATCATGGCAAACAGCATAAATGTCAAAAGCTGATCGTTGTTCTTTACAACGTTTATAGCCTGCTTAAATGAAAACTTCTCGCCGCTTTGAATTACATTTCTTTCCTTTGTCGAGGCGACGCTTATGCATGCAAAAACAACAAGCATAACGGCGGCAATGATTGACCATTTTCCAAAGCCTGTTCTAAGGCACTCCGGCGTCATTGCTTTGAGACTGCTCTCGCTTGAACCGCCGAGATATGCAACAATAGGCGCCGTAAGAATAAGCACGATTCCCTGACCCAGACCGGAGAAGGTTCTTGCAACCGTAGAAATAAAGTTTCTGTCCTTTTCCTCAGTTGCAAACGACGGAATCATTGACCAGTAAGGTATATCCGCCAAGGTATTTGACATGCCCCAAAGCACATAGAACACCGCAACATAAACATACATCCAAACCGAATCTGTTTTTATTCCCGGATTATTAAAAAGCAGGCAGAGGACGACTGCGTTTGCTATTGCGCCTCTCAGTATCCACGGACGATACTTACCCATTTTGCTGTTTGACATATCAACAAGAGTTCCCATCATAGGGTCATTGATACCGTCCCACAATCTCGCGATCGGCGCAAGAATGAGAAGAAAAAGCGAGCTGATACCGAGCGCATTTGTAAGATAAAGCGAAAGGTAAGAATAGAATAAGCCATAGCTGAGATCCAGACCGACCGCACCTACGCCGTAGCCGAGCTTCTCTCTTAAAGGAACTTTTTTATCCATTTTGATACCTACTTTCATAAATTAGCCTAAACCAACTTATATAATACCACAAAAAAACATTTTAGACAATAGAAAAAATGACGTTCCGCAAGAAAAAGGAACGTCATTTTCGGTTTATTATATAATTATTACAGTCTAACCAATCCGACAGCAATTCTGAGAATCGTAAGTGCATCCATGGAGTTAACCTTGTTGTCACCGTTTGTATCGGCATTCATAAATTTCTCATCGGTGTTTATCTCACTCGTGAGACCGACCGTATGGCGGAGAACGATCAATGCGTCTGCCGAGTTAATAAGCTTATCTCCGTTAACATCGGGATATGCCTTTGCGATTATCTCTGTCTTTGCCCTCACCTTACAAACCTTGCAGAGCATATATTTTGATCCGGTCGTGCTGATCGTCGGTCTCTTTTCGATTACCCATTTTCCGTCGCCGGTATGTCCCGTTGCCGGAATAACCTCATTGGTTTTATTTCCGCAAAGATTACAGGTAACTATATAGTTTCCGGCCCTTGTACAGGTAGCTGCCTTGCTGACCTTCTTTGTTACATCTTTATGTTTACATACAATCTTAAACTGCTTAACATAACCCTCGCCGTATGAATTTATACCTACGATATAAGCTTTTGCCGTTCCTATTTCAATATTGTTGCGACAAACAACCTTATAGTCCTTGCCCAAAACAACTTTTTCACCGCTTGTAAGCGTGATTGTAACGGCAGGAATTACCTCAGATTTTGTATATTCCTGTCCGGCAATATTGGCAACCGTACCGTGGGAAAGGTCCTTAACAATTTCAACCGATGCTTTGATTCCGCTTGATTTGATATAATTATTAAGTCTTGTGTTGTTTGCCACGGAAATAAATTTCAAATTGTCGGAGCAGGCCTTAAACGCATTTGCTCCTACGGTCGTATTCTTTGAAATCTTAACCGTATTAAGTAAGGTACAGTTTTCAAATGCACCCTTACCGAGAGTCTTAAGCGTAAACGGAAGCTCAACCGATGTCAGGAACGGGCAGCCGGAAAAAGCGTTTACACCTATTGTTACCAGACCCAAAGGCAAGCTGAGGCTTTTAAGTCCGTCGCACTGTCTGAAAGCACCCTCATAAATTGAAGTCACATTATCCGGAATTACCAGCTCGGTAATTCCCGAACAGCCCATGAAGCTTTCTTTTCCGATATATTCAAGAGTTGACGGAAGAACAAGCTTTTTTATCTCGGCATGATTAAGAAATGCAGCATAATCAATTCCGACAATAGGGAGTCCCTTATATGTATCCGAAAGAATAACGGTATCATAAGTTGCACAAGTATAATCCGTAATAATATAACCCGTGCCTGCCTTATTAAGCTTACAGTCAATATCATTCATTGAATTGCGCAGAATGGTAAATGATGCACCCGAAACATTCACATCGTTCGTCATGTTAACAAAACCGGAGTTTACGGCATTGTTGATTTTCAGGCTCAACTTGCTGCTTCCGTGATTTGCATAGCTTTTGACCTTGAAAACAATTGTAGAGAAAATTCCTGAGAACTCATAGTTATTTCCTCCCGCAAGGCTCCAGTTGATTTTTCCGGGATCACCTGCATATTCGGAATAAACCTCACCGTTTGTCTGCTTATCCCTTGCTCTTCTAAGATCCTTGCCCTGCTTCATACTGACAAACTCAAGCTTTTGAGAATCATATAAAAGGCTCATGTCGAGAGACGAGATCTTTTTATATGCCCTCGGAAAATAAACTTCGGCGGTAATCTGATCGTCCTGGGAATATGAGGTCGCATCAATTCTTATAGAAATATCAGCAGATGCCGCTGACGGAGAAATAGCCATTGCACAGAAAATCAGCACAAAGACAGCCGTAACCGCAACAATCCTTCTGAATAATCCTTTCATTCTTTCCACCCTTTCAAGTATATAATTGCCATAGTATTTATTATATTCTATATTATTTAAATAGAATTGTCAATTGCTAAAATATAAAGATTACTTAACCTGTATTTTTTGCTTGAAGAATACATATCTTTGTGATATAATATTATTATTGTTTCCGCCCGTAGCATAATTGGATAATGCATCAGATTCCGATTCTGACGACTGGGGGTTCAAATCCCTTCGGGCGGGCCATAAAAATAAGAACGGAGCCATGCTAAATTGCACAGCTCCGTATTATTTTATTTCAATTTTACCTCAATGAAAAGCCCTCACGGCGAACCGGTAAAACCTCTTTTTCAAGGTTGCCGCCGTTGCTGAGATAAATCCCGTAAAGCTCCTGCTGACGTTCATCCGAATAGGTATATCCCCACTGATTCTTTATCTTTGCAAAATCCTCAAAGGTCTCGTCAGGCAGGGTCGTGATCCTGTCAATATCAAGCGGAAGCGGAATACAAACCGTGCCGTCAGAGGTTATGTAATACTTTTCGGCAAGCTCGATAAGTCTCCTGTTTGCCTCCTGCTTTGGATATTCCTCGTCAAACATAATTCTTGTAATCGGGAATACGGCGACCTTTGCGCCGATAAGCTCATATGCATGCGTCGAAAGCCCCGAATGTCCGTGATGTGCGACCTGAACAACGTCGCATTTCAGTTCATTATTGTAGCGTGCTTCAAGCACCTTGTCTGCAAGGGCGGAGCAGTCGCCGGGGATAAACACCTTTGTTCCGCCGACGCTCATCATCAAAGCGCACGAGGAATCGTTATAATCGGGCATCTTCTCGGGGAAAATATCCTCATGGGTGCAAAGCACATTGAAGCTGAGATTTCTCACCGTAAAGCGCATACCGGAATGAAGCTTATACTTAGGAATCGAAAGCGCATCAAGCTGTCTGAAAAGCTTCTGAGAAAGAAGCACTTCTTCAATATCCCATTCGTTATCAACGTCATACTTAGGGTCAATAAGATTTGAATAGAATCCTTCAATAATCACGTCATCACAGTTATAGCGAAGAAAATCCATCATTTTAGAGATATGATCGGAATGAGCGTGAGAGATAAACCAGCCGTTGACAACAATTTTTCTGTCCTTCGGCGTTCTGTCACGCATAAATTTATGGATTCTGTCATTGTCGTTGAACTGGAAATAGTGACCGCTGTCCACAACAAAAAAGCTGTAATCGGGGCACTGAATAAGCAGGCACATTCCGCAGTCGATATATGTGTGGTCATTCTCGAAGCCGTAGAACACTGTTTCGCAGTCTCCGTCGCACACAGGCTCGCCGTCCTCGGGGACAGGGTTCTCCCCTACCGTCACTCTGAGCGAGCTGTCGCATGGCGTATAATATGACGTGATGTGCAAGCCGTCCTTTTCGAATATAGCGAAACGGTTCCCGTCTATTTCATTCTTTCTTATGGCTAAAAAGCCGTTTTCGCTGAGTTTTTTGAGCCAAACGTTGACTTCATCAATATCCGTCGAGCGATAAATCGCCATTTCGCAGTTTTCACGGCAATCGTAAATCGGCTCGTCGGCATGCTGCCTGAATGCGAGATCACTTTCAAAAAAATTCATTATTCGGCGTCCTCTTTTTTATACTTCTTTGCAATAACCACTACACCGACTACGATAATTGCAAGCACAATCAATGCCGCCGCACCGACAATTACAATCTTCTTTTTATCGGTTATCTTTGTGCCGTTATTTTCGCCGTTCTTGTCCGATGTCGATTCGGCAACAGAAGTGGTTGACTCTGCGCTGAGTTCGGAGCTGTCGGCAGTGGTCGTAACCGCTGAGGTCGTGGTCGTTCTGACCGAAGCGTTTGTCTTGTCAACGGCTGTGCCAGCCTGACCTGCCGCCGCAGAGGTTTTTATATCCGCCGAGCCGCCGATCTGAATAACCTGAGCATTCACGGAAATAACCTCATTTGCGGTTGCTCCGCTTATTCCGCAATTTGTTACCTTGAGCTTAACGTCCTTCTCTGTCAGCTTGGCAGACGATGTTTTCTTCAGCGTGAGCACAAGAAGATCCTTTCCGTTCACAGCTTTGAATCCTGTTATTGATGCAAAGGTAAACATCATCGGGGTTGCATCCTTATTGAAGCTTGTCAATACAACGCCGTTTTCATTGTCCTCCGTATAAATCTTAAAGTTTCTGAGGCCTGCACCGTTCGCACTTTTTTCAACGCTGACCCTGCTTGAAAGAGTTACCTCAAAATCGAGGCAGTTAAATGCAGTTCCTCCCTCATAATCAATTGAAACGACGGCTTTTGTATTGTCCTCTGAGACAACATTGACCGCAAAGGTTGCGCTCTGCGCCGCAAAAGCAGGCAGACACAGGCAAAATGCCATCACTGCGGCAATTATAATCGAAATAATTTTTTTCATAAAACGACCTCCGTTTATAAACCTATTTAAACAATATGTTATATATGTGACATAGGCTTTATTAAGAGTAAGTATAACACAATACAATGTTTTTTTCAACCGTTGTATCTTTAGTCATTTTGCACAAGCAAAGATTCGTCATTTTGTTAATTTTTCAATATTGACTGATTATAATATTTCGCATATGATATTCGGAGGGCAATATTATGAAAAAAGAGAGTAAATTCAAGCTTAACCAAGTCGTTCTGGCGGCACTTTTTGCGGCACTTACGACCGTCCTGACCTATTACGTCAAGATTCCGAGTGTTAACGGATACATGCACATCGGCGATTCGATGATTTATCTCTGTGCCAGCATTCTCCCGACACCGCTTGCCGCTCTTTCGGCAGGTATCGGTGCTGCTCTTTCCGACGCTGTGGGCGGCTACACAATGTACATCATTCCGACCTTTATTATCAAGGCACTTTTGGTTCTCTGCTTTACGCATACGGCCAAGAAGCTTCTTTGCAAGAGAAACATTATCGCCGTTTTCGTTGCAGCCGCAATCACAATGGTCGGTTATTATATCGCAGAGGTTATTATCCTTGCACTTTCCTCACCGGTCGGATTCACGGAATATCTTTTCAGCGTTCCGTCATGGGTCAGTGCACTTAACACTCTCCCCGGCAACGCTATTCAGGCAGGCTCGAGCGGAATACTTTATATTGTACTTTCCGCCGCACTTGACAAGGTAAAAATTAAAGACAGAATAAGGAAGATTTAAATCATGGCTGATATTGTTTACACCTACGGCAACAGCGTTTATATGAACATAACCAACAAATGCCCCTGTTCCTGCGTTTTTTGCATCAGGAGCAACGGCGACGGACTCGGCTCGGCCGAATCGCTTTGGTTAAAGAAGGATCCGACGCTTGAAGAAATTGAGGATGAAATCAACAAGTTTGATTTTTCACCGTATTCCGAAGTCGTATTCTGCGGTTACGGCGAACCTACACAGGCTCTTGATAATCTCATCGCAAGCGCAAAGTATCTCAAGGAAAAGTACGGACTTAAAATTCGTCTCAATTCAAACGGGCTCAGCGACCTTATCAACGGCAAGGAGACTGCAAAGCTTCTTGAAGGCATTGTTGATTCAATCTCAATCAGCCTTAACGCACCGAATGCGAAGCGCTACCAGGAAGTCAGCCGTTCACGCTTCGGCGAGGATGCATTCCCTGCCCTGCTGAAATTTGCCGAGGATTGTAAAAAATATATTCCGAAAATTAAATTCACGGTAGTTGACGTCCTTAATAAGGAAGAGATTGCCGAATGTCAGAAGATTGCAGATAACATGGGCATTCCGCTGAGAGTCAGAGAGTGGATTAAATAAGTTAATATATAATTCAACGGGTGGTCGAAAAGGCCGCCCGTTTTTATTTTTGGCTGCATTTCACGAAGCCTATGTCACGCCGTATTTTCGACATGCTTTTAGAATATAATACGGGTTCATTTTCTTTAAATCACATATCAAATTAAATTTAAGTCTGATTTCTTCAAAAATGCATAGAAACGTAATACTCTTCATTTTTTCACATAAAAATAAAAAGAGGCTCAAAATGAACCTCAAAAAAAGAAAAACCACACAAGCCGTACGCCCATAGGCTTGTGTGGGGGCGTTTAGAATTCCAGTAAGGATTTATCCGGAATAAATCCTAAATTCTTAGATTAGTCTTCCTTCTTGCGAAGTGCAACTACTGCTGCACCGCTGATAGCGAGAAGTGCAACTACTGCTGCAGAAGCAGTGAGACGGTCGCCTGTCTCAGGGTTAACAACATCGCTGCTTGAAGCAGCTGTTGTTGTATCTGCTGCCGGAGCAGTTGTAACAACGTCATCAGACTTTGTTGATGATGTAATATCCTCAGCAGCCTTGGTTGTTGTTGTAACGTCCTCAGCAGCCTTAGTTGTTGTTGTAACGTCCTCAGCAGCCTTGGTTGTTGTAACGTCAGCCTTCTTAGTTGTCGTTGTAACATCAGCCTTCTTGGTTGTCGTAGTAACGTCAGCCTTCTTGGTTGTTGTTGTAGTAACATCAGCCTTCTTGGTTGTCGTTGTAACGTCAGCCTTCTTGGTTGTCGTTGTTGTTGTAGTTGTTGCCGGTGCCGGAATCTTGTTGTCAAGAGTCGGTGTAACAGGATTATTGTTTCCGTCTACACTACCGTCGAACTCAACAATGATGTCACTCGAATCAATCTTTGCTTTCGCAGAATTGCCCTTTGCAAAGGTGAAGTAGAGCATAACACCCTTTTCGCTGTATGCTGCTACGGAAGCAAAAGCAGCCCTTCCAAATCCGCTTTTCGTACTGATAGCAACAAGCGGAGGAACTTCATCATTTTCGTGAGCAGTTGCGAAGTCTCTGAAAGCCGGGCCTCTTTCTACACTCTTAATAGTTAAACCGGTTGTCTTGTTGGGATTGTTCCAATCTGCGGCCTTAACGTTAACGCCGCAGCTTGTGATGCTGCCCGACTCAAGACAGAGAGCAAGCTTTACAGAGTCCTTGCTTTCCTCAGCAACGCTGATGGAGAACTTCGGAGCTGTAACTGCGAATGCAGAAACAAGCATTGCAACTGTAACACCGATTACTAAAGAAACGGAAAGAACAACTGACAGGATTTTTGCAATCTTATTCATTGTAATCACCAATTTCTCCTTCATTGTAGATTTACACACATGGTGCATGAATTTATATTAGACACTGTCGCCCATAGGCGAATAGGAGACAATGAGCTAACCTAAGTTAATCAATAGCCGAAATTCGAATAATGCGCGCCGTTCTTTCCAAGTGTCGTCATTTCGGCGGTAAGGCCGACGGTGGTAACCTTGGAGTCGGAAATACAGCTTGCGTACCATTCGATATCAATGAATTCCGAGGTCAGCGGATCAATTTCACACTTGATAAAACAATCCTTATAAACAAAATCAAATGATTCGACGTTTGATTTTGCACCGCCCACCTCATTTTCGTTCCCGATCTTCTTTTTAGCCTCATCATATGAATCGCAGCCGAGAACTCTTACTATCCGACTGTTTTCGGTCGGATTCTTTTCGTCCTTAAATTTGACAGTCAGCATGTAATGACCATTTTTATTTTTAAAGCATTCGACATCTGCATAACGGGAAATGTCGGAGCTCTCAATCGCACCGAGCATTTTATCGGCTGAATCATCGCTCTTTTGCTTTATTATACTTGAATAGCTTTTGTTATAGCTGTTTTCTTTTTTCGTTCTCTCTTCAATCTCTCTGAGCCTTGCGGCGCTAATCAAGGGATTCTTAGAGCTGACCTTTATATCGTCAACGTTGTTTGAAAAGTTTTCAAGCAATGTGTAAGAAGGCCTAAATCTTTTTGCTTTTTCAATCGCCTTGTTATAAGTTTCAACTGCTTCTGCCGAATCAACGGTTTCACCGTCTTCTGCTTTGAAACGGTCGATTATTCCGACCGTATATCTGAGAATTTCAAGTGCATCTATCGAATTAACGCTTTTATCGGCATTGACATCGGCGCGAAAAAACGCTTCCGAAGAAAGCTCAAGGTTGCCGACACAATACTTGAGAACCGCCAAAGCGTCGGCGGAGTTAACCGTCGAATCTCCGTTTACGTCTCCGAGGCGAACACTTTCGGCACCGCACGCCACAGGGTACGACACAACAGCGGCAAGAGAAAGAAAAACTGATATTGCTTTTTCGGTAAATTTTCGCATCTCTTTCATCCTTATCAACAAAAATGCATAAACACTCATGCTATTTTTAAAAATTATATAACAAACATGATAAGATGTCAATAGCCAATTTAAGCTAAAAAAAGAGCAACTTAAACTGAAAAAAGAGATACTATTCAAAAGCTATATACCGCTCCGCCCGGGTAACCGTTGACATTTTGCGAAATATACTATATAATACAATTAACTTAATTATATATCGGAGGAATGGAAATGAAGAAAATATCATCTTTGTGTGCCGTAATCCTTGCAGCGGTTATTATGATTTCGTGCCTTATGATACCGGCCTCGGCAGTCAACTCCAAAGTCGTGCGCAAACCTGACAGCACAACCTTCTATCAGGGCGTTGATTGGATGTACTCAAAAAGCGGCGAAATCCTCTTGATGAAGGGCGGACTCAACCTCTCAGGCACATCAATTTCTTACAATAACAAAACCGTAGATTATAAAAAGAGTAATTTCGGTCCCAATATGTATGCAAAAAGCAATTCCGGCACATGGCAGGCAGGCAAGAATACAATTCGTATTTACTGTGACAGCTTTGACGGGGTATATGCTCTTTGCGAGGTCTATTTTGCTTCTGTTACAAAAATAAGCATTGTCAGAACTCCCAAAACGAAGCTTGTCGTCGGGGTCGAATGGAACTACGGCATCGGCAAGGACGTTGAAATGACTAAATACGACCTCACAGGTACGATTATCAGCGCAACATATGACAATGCCGCTACACAAACCGTTGAAGCTCCGAATGCATGCTTGAACTGGTCGATTCCGGAGGATACAAACGAGGTTTTGCCGACAGACGATACACTTTATATAACCTTCTGCGGCAAAAAAGCTCCGTTTAATGTAACGTTTGTTACCGAAACAAGCTTTTCAAAGGGCGATGTAAGCTTGGATAAAAAAATCAACGCTTATGACGCGCTGAATCTTCTTCAGTATGCAACGGGTTCAATTACCCTCAGTCCGACGCAGATAGGTCTCGGCGATATCGACGGCAACAAAAAAATAAATTCTGCCGACGCGTTGTATATTCTTCAATATGTTGTCGGAATAAAGAATTCGCTTTGATTAAAAGGAGGATGAAGAATGAAAGCATTTCAGAAAATTATTTGTGCGATAGTTTCTCTGTCGGTCGTTGCTGCGACAATGACATGTATGGCTACCTCATCATCGGCAGTTGCAAACACTCCGGGCGATGTAAACAGTGACGGCTCGGTAAACTCTTTTGATGCGCTTTCGGTCGTTAGATACTGCACGGGTGCCGATACACTCACCAAGGAAGAAATCGTTGCCGCAGATGTTGACCTTGACGGCAAGGTTACATCAACCGACGCTCTCTATATTCTCCAGTTCTCGGCAGGAATTATTGACAGATTTCCGGCTCAGACAGATGCGGGACGAGTTCATATTTTCGGCGATTTCTACTATGACAAAGCAACCGGCAAGGTAACGAATACGGACGGCTCAGGTCTCCTCGGCTTTTCGTATGATGCAAAGGACGGAGCATTTTACGCCTCAACATATGCCTGGCAGAGGACGTTCGGCTATACATATCTTTATGACGTAGCCGCACCGCTGATTTTATGTAACTTTGATACAAGCCGCATCTTCTTCGAATACAACGATATGGAATGGATGGTACAGCTTTGGAAGGGTCAGTACGGCGCAATTTTCAACGGCTGCGAGGTTGGTCTTTACTATCGTGATTTTGACGATGACGAGCTTGTTGATGCCAACGGCAGAAAGTTCTATAAGTGCGCCGATGATGAAATGCTTATGCAAATGGAGCTTACAATGTATAAGAACGATACTATGTTCTTCCATCGCAGCAAGCAGTATTCATGGTGGCTCACAGGATTTAAGCTCGGCACTCTCGATTCGCTCGGCTACACCGCGGAATCCACTCAGGTTCTTCGTTTAAGTGCAACAATTTATTTTACCGAAGAGGAAATGATGGACGCCTTTATCGGCGGACTTGAAAAATGCACAGAAATTGAGCACAACGCATCAAAGAAAAAACGTCAGATTAAATTTGCAAACGGCAACGGCTATGTTGTCAACAGAGCCCAGAAATCCGTAACATTCTCATGGGTTTAATCGAAAATAATAAAAAACCTACCGCAGTTCAAGCTACGGTAGGTTTTTCTATGTCATACCATATATAGCATACTAAGAAACTTATTGCTTAATCTTTCGGAAAATGGCCTTTGATAGCCGCAAAAGATTCGTCGCTGATGTCATGCTCTATCTTGCATGCGTCCTCGGCGGCAATTTTCGGGTCAACTCCCAGCTTCACAAGGAAATCCGTCAGAACGGTATGGCGCTCATAGATTTTCTTTGCAACATAAAGTCCGTCGGCAGTCAGGGTAATATATCCGTCCTTGTCAACGAGGATATAATTACCGCTTTTGAGAAGTCCGACCGCACGGCACACACTCGGCTTGGAAAAGCCCATATACTCGGCAACATCAAGCGACCTGACGGCGCTGCTTTTCTTTGAAAGAATATATATAGTTTCGAGATACATCTCTCCGGATTCCTGTAAATGCATAATAAAGCCTCCAAAATTACACTTCTAACATTATATCACAACAATCAAATAAATTCAAGCTCAGTTATGGTTATCTTTCTTATTATGAACTCACAAAAATAAATAGTATTTTAGTTAGACGTGGCTAACTGTTTGTTCATACTGACAAATATCGTCGCAAAAACAAAAAAATTCGTTTTTTATATTGACATTTCTGCTTTTTGGCGATAATATATTTTTAGTTAGCGAGAGCTAACCTTATTTAAAGCCTTCGGTTAGTCTAAACTAACCGGCGAAAGTGAGGGATTAGCTATGATGCCTTTGGCACTTGCAGATGTCGGTGAAATGAACACCATTAAAAAAATCGGCGGAAGTCCGGAAGTCAAGAAACATCTTGAAAATCTCGGATTTGTAGTCGGCGGAAACGTGATGGTCATTAACACGCTCGGCGGTAACGTTATCGTCAACGTGAAGGAAGCCAGAGTCGCTATAAGCGAAGAAATGGCAAGAAAAATAATGATCTGATTCGTAATCGAATACCAAAAAGGTATTTCAAATAATCTGTACAATATTAAGGAGGATGAGACAGATGAAAACTTTAAAGGAAGCAAAGGTTGGCTCTACGGTCAAGGTTGTCAAGCTCCACGGTGAGGGCGCAGTTAAGCGCAGAATCATGGACATGGGCATCACAAGAGGCGTTGAGGTTTATATCCGTAAGGTTGCTCCGCTCGGAGATCCTGTTGAAGTTAACGTCCGCGGTTATGAGCTTTCGCTCAGAAAAGCAGACGCTGAAATGATTGAGGTTGAGTAAATCGGCTTAACTGACACATACGGGGATTGACCCCTATTTTTTTGAAATTACGATTAGCATAAGCTAATTGAAAGAGAGGAATTTGGTATGAAGTTACGTATTGCCCTTGCGGGTAACCCAAACTGCGGTAAAACCACGTTGTTCAATGCGCTGACCGGTTCAAATCAGTATGTTGGTAACTGGCCCGGCGTTACGGTTGAAAAAAAGGAAGGTAAGCTCAAAAAACATGACGGCGTTATCATCACCGACCTTCCGGGTATTTATTCACTTTCTCCGTACACCTTGGAGGAGGTTGTTGCAAGAAATTATCTTATCGGTGAACGTCCCGATGCAATTCTTAATATCATCGACGGTACAAACCTTGAGAGGAACCTTTATCTTACAACCCAGCTCACAGAGCTCGGAATACCGGTTGTAGTTGCAATCAACATGATTGACGTTGTTAAAAAGAACGGCGACAAGATCAACATTCAGGAGCTTTCACGTCAGCTCGGCTGCAAGGTAGTTGAGATTTCCGCCCTTAAGGGAACAGGAATTCACGAAGCGGCGGAAGCGGCTATAGACGCGGCGAAGAACGGCAAAACAGTTCCTATGCACACCTTCTCAGGCTGTGTCGAGCATGCCATCGCTCATATCGAGGAAGCCGCCGTTCACAATATGCCTGAGGAGCAGCAGAGATGGTACGCCATCAAGATTTTTGAGCGTGATGACAAGGTTCTCGGAAATCTTAATATAGACAAGGCTGTTATGGATCACATTGAGTCCGACATTAAAGCGGCTGAGAAAGAAATGGACGACGACGCAGAGTCCATCATAACAAACGAGAGATATATCTACATATCCTCAATCATCAAAGCTTGCTACAAGAAAAAGAATGCCGGAAAGCTTTCAACATCGGATAAGATTGACCGTGTTGTTACAAACCGTTGGCTCGGACTTCCGATTTTCGCCGTTATCATGTTCCTTGTTTATTGGATCGCAATGGTCGGTGTCGGTGCTCCTGCAACAGACTGGATGAACGACGGTGTGTTCGGCGACGGCTGGCACCTCTTCGGAATCGGCTCATCCGCTTATAGCGAAAAGGCCGATAATTATACAAATGCAACGGAAGCTGCACAGGCATTCGTTGATTTTGACACGGAAGCAGAAGATTTTGATGCAGACAAGACTGTTGAAGAACTCAAAAACTTCAAGACCGACAAGCAGTCGGCGGTTATCGGCGTTGAAGACGAAGAGACGCTCGCTATCAACGACATGACAGCTTACTACAGCGAGATTCCCGCAAATGCCGATAAGGATTCAACAATCGGTATGACTTATCTTGAGGCTGTTGATTACCTCAGCAAAAACGGCTTTGACGAGCCTGACCCGGCTGACTACGGCGTATGGGTTCCCGGTATTCCGGCACTCATCGGAAACGCTTTTGAAAACAGCAATGTTGCCGATTGGCTTCAGGGACTTGTCCTTGACGGTATCGTAGCCGGTGTCGGTGCGGTTCTCGGATTCGTTCCTCAGATGCTTGTTCTTTTCCTCCTTCTTGCATTCCTTGAAGGCTGCGGCTATATGTCACGTATCGCCTTCGTCCTTGACCGTATCTTCAGAAAGTTCGGTCTTTCGGGTAAATCCTTCATCCCGATGCTTATCGGCGTAGGCTGCGGTGTTCCGGGTATCATGGCTTCAAGAACCATCGAAAATGAACGTGACCGCCGTATGACAATCATGACAACAACATTTATTCCCTGCTCGGCTAAGGTTCCGTTCATCGGAATGATTGCAGGTGCACTCTTCGGAGGCTCAGCTCTTGTTTCGACTTCGGCTTACTTCATCGGTATGCTCGCAATCATCTGCTCCGGTATCATGCTTAAGAAGACAAAGATCTTCTCCGGCGATCCTGCTCCGTTCGTTATGGAGCTTCCCGCTTACCACTGGCCGACAGTTTCAAACGTTCTCCGTTCGACATGGGAGCGTGGCTGGTCATTCATCAAGAAGGCAGGTACGGTTATCCTTCTTTCAACAATCTTTGTTTGGTTCACAACTTACTTCGGTGTTGTTGACGGAGCATTCAGAATGCTTTCCGAGGACGAAATCGATTCCTCCATCCTTGCAAAGATCGGCAGCGTGATCGCTGTAATATTCAGACCTCTCGGCTGGGGCAACTGGCAGGCAGCCGTTGCATCGATCACAGGTCTTGTTGCAAAGGAGAACATCGTCGGTACGCTTGGTATTCTCTACGGCGGCGGAGACGGAACGGTTTACAGCAACATCGCAGCAGCCTTCACGGGTATCACTGCTTATTCATTCCTCGTATTCAACCTTCTTTGCGCTCCCTGCTTCGCAGCAATCGGTGCTATCAAGCGTGAGATGAACAACGCTAAATGGACATGGTTCGCAATCGCTTATCAGTGCGGTTTTGCATACTGCATCGCTCTCATGGTAACTCAGTTCGGCAACATCTTTGTCGGCAAGGCAAACGTTATCGGCATCATCGTTGCGGCCGCTATCCTTATCGGTATGATCTACATGCTCTTCTTCAAGAAGTACACCGAGGCTACAAAGCTTACTCAGAACGTAAAGGTTAAAAAATAAATCTAAAGAAAAAACGCACAATTGAGGTGTGCGAATGCAAAATATACGGAAAACGATTTATGCAAAACGTGCACCGCAATTTGTGCAATATTCCATAATTCAATGTGAAAGGAACTGATATTATGATTTCATGGATTTCACAAAACCTTGCAACCATTATTATATGCCTTGTGCTTGCGCTTATCGTCACCTTGATAATTGTGGGCCTGGTGAGGGATAAGAAAAAAGGCAAATCCTCCTGCGGTTGCAACTGTGCGAACTGTGCAATGAGAGGTTCCTGCCATAAATAGATTTTAGATGTTAGATGGCAGACGTCAGATTGCTTTTGAATTAAATTGCAGATTTGAATTTTGCCTGACTTATATCTTTAATCTATAATGCAAATTGCGCTTTCGAAACGATTCGTCTAAGCGCAAGCAAAAATAAAAGCCGTAAGTCACGGAGTGATCCCGACTTGCGGCTTTAGTCTTGTTTATAACCGACATAAAACAAAAATTATGCGACTTCATTTTAAAGTCGTCAGAGTTATTTTTAAGCGTGGGCTACCATAACAATCAAAGGGGGCTGAAACGTAACGTAAATTTCATGGTTAAACTTAAAATTTATCCAAGCCTCCCCTTGTTGCAAGGGGAGGTGTCGTCTTTGACGACGGAGGGGATAAAAAAGGCGGATTAAAGAATATCTCTAAGGTCGGTAAATCTCAAGGTACGACACAAAATACTACCGCACATTTTCTCTTATGTTTATAGAAAAACAACCGTCTCCCCTATCGTCAAGATAAGGAAAACGGTTGTTTATTTCTATTCTGTTTTAATCGGCTCGCTTTTTATTGTAGAAAAACATTGCAACGCCTGCGCCGATGATCAGGATATAGCCGAGGACGCTGAGCCAATCGGGAATGTCTCCGAAAACGAAAAATCCCAACACGGCGGCAAAGATGACCTGCGTGTAATCGTATACGGAAATTTCCCTCGCCGGGGCGCATATATACGCTTTTGTTATGCCGAGCTGGCCGATACAGGCAAACGTTCCGGCAAGTATGAGATAAATCAACTGTAAGCCGCTCATTCGCTCATATTCGAATATCAAAAACGGCAGACACAAAATGCACGAAAATGCCGAGAAGAAAAACACGATCCTGCGGCTGTTCTCCTGCTTTTGACCGAGTCGGCGCACAAAAGTATATGCAATTCCTGCACCCATGCCGCCCAAAAGTCCCGCAACCGCCGGAAGCACCTGCGGATTGTCAAAGCCCGGCTTGATGATGAACAGGCTGCCGACAAAAGCCACCGCAACGCCGATAATTTGTGCAAATTTAGGCTTCTCTTTCAAGAGAAAAATTGAAAAAATGATTGCAAAAAACGGTGAAAGCTTGTTGAGCATATTCGCATCGGAAAGATTCAGTCTGCCGAGTGCATAGAAATTGCAAAGCAAGCCCATTGTGCCGAAAAAGCTTCTGCCGAGAAGATCCGGAATGTGCTCCTTGGGCGGAATGAAGCCGACCTTTTCACGAAGCATCATAATAAAGATAAAAATGAGCGCGACAAAATTTCTGAAAAATGCCTTTTGAAAAGCCGGCAAATCCCCTGCCAGCTTTACGAAAAGCGACATCATTGCAAAGCCAAACGCCGCCGCCATGATATAAAGTATTCCCTTTGATTTTTGACTGATTTTTGCCATATACGATCTCTGTTTCCGAATATAGGTTTTAGACGGGAGACGGAAGATATCGAACCGCTATAAGGGTTAACCTCCGTCGCAACTATTTATTTCAACATTATTATAATCAAAGCGTAACCGATGTCAACCCATGAAAAAATTTTTTTAAAAAACTATTGACTTTTTTTCGCATAAATGATATCATGCAAGTGTGATAGTACAGATATCACACTTAATACACACACCCGAAGGAAGGTGATGCTATGTTTGAGATCGACTCCAGGAGCAGGATCCCGATCTACGAACAGATCAAAAACCAACTGATAACGTGTATCCGCCTCGGAATCTACAAGGCAGATGAGCAGCTCCCGTCTATCAGATCGGTTTCAACTCAAACGGGCATCAATGTCAACACGGTCAAGCGGGCATTTGCAGACCTTGAGGACGAAGGGATAATTTACTCGCTTGTAGGCAGAGGAAGCTTTGTTGCCTCGGACGCTGCGAACAACACATCAATTGCCGAAAAAGCGCTCAAGGACATTGAACCCGACCTGTATTCGCTCAAATCAAAGGGAGTCGACAGGGACTCGGTAATTAAGCTCATCAACAAGATATATGAGGAGGAATAATAAATGATTGAAATAAACAACATAACGAAAACCTTCGATGATTATACGGCAATTAAGAACCTCTCTTTCACAGTCAACGAATCCTCGCTTTACGGGCTTGTCGGCTACAACGGAGCAGGTAAAACAACGCTTCTGAAAATTATCGCAGGCGTTTATCTCCCCGACTGCGGCGACGTTTTGCTCAACGGCAAAAGTCTTTTTGAGCATCCGGAGCTTAAAACAGACCTTTTCTATGTTCCCGACGATTTGTATTTCGGTCTCGGCGCTTCGATGAATTCCATGGCAAAGTTTTACATGGGCTTTCACCCGAACTTTTGCATTGATACATTCAAAAAGCTGACAGGTCTTTTCGGCCTTGACCCGAAGAAAAAGCTTATCGGTTTTTCAAAGGGTATGCAGCGTCAGGCTGAAATGATACTCGGTCTCTCCTGCCTGCCGAAAGTAATTCTTCTCGACGAGTCCTTTGACGGACTTGACCCGGCAAAGAGAAATCTGACAAAAAAGATTTTGCTTGACTACATGGCAGAAAAGGAATGTTCGATAATCATTTCCTCTCATAACCTCCATGAGCTTGCCGATATGTGCGACCACATTGCACTTATCAACGGTCAGACGATTGCAATAAACTGCGCCGTTGACGACATGAACGGCACACGCTGCAAATTCCGCCTTGCCTTCAAGAACGAGGTTGAGCGCGAAGCATTCGGCGACCTCAAAATCAAGAATTTCAAAAAAGACGGCAAGATAGTAACATTTACGGTCTCGGAAAATGTCGAAAAAGCTCAGGAAATTATCAATTCGCTTGACCCCGTGCTTTGCGAACGCTTCCCTCTTTCACTTGAAGAGATTTTCCTTGAGGAGATGGAGGATACGGATTATGACTTTGAAAAAATCTTCTCGTGATCCCTTTGCGTCAATGTTTTGGAACTCTGTCAAAAAGACGCGTTTTGTTCCGATCGTGACGCTTGTTGTGTTGCTTCTCACCACACTGCTCGAATTTGTTTTTGATTATATAAACGGTTATTATGATTGGAACCAAAAACGATACGGACATTTTTGGGATTCCATTCTTGACGGAATACTCCTTGCTGTTCCGATCATAGTTATTTTCGGAGTCATCTCGGGAACCGTTTTATTCAGATTTGTGCAAAGCAAAAAGCAAGTTAACGTCATCTTTTCGCTCGGTCTCAGCCGCAGGAAAATTTTCCTTGCAAAATACCTCGGCGGAATTGTTCCCCTTGCGGCTGCGCTTGCCTTTTCGGCAACAGTCGAGATTCTTGCAGACGTTATTTCCGGCTGTATCGTCAAATTTCCGACAATACACTTGGCGCTGATTTCGGTAGCCGGTATACTCGGAACATATACATTCGCATTTACTGTTGCGGCTGTATCAATGGCTTTTTCGGGAAACATTGTCGAAGCGGGAATTTTTTCGGTCATACTTGCGATTTTTCCGAATTTTTCAGGTATTTTCTTTGGCCATATGCGCAGCATCTTTACCCATGGAGGTGTCGAAGCCTATGGCAAAGACTGGAACTTTTTCAGCCCTTTTTCGGCATTGCTCTTTGTGCAAACAGGCGAAGGCTACGGAACAAACCACCTTCTCCGTATTCTCTATACGAGCGAGAAATTGACCGCCACCGACTGGTCGGGTACGATCACTTGTTTTGTTCTTTCTGCAATTATTTTTGCAATTGCTTATTGGGCGTTCCCGAAGCGCAAAAACGAGACCAGCGGTTATTTCGGCAGAGCGAAGGGTCTCAACGAAATCTGCGGCGCAATGACGGGATTTTACATCGGAACGATTGTTTCCTTAAATCTGACGGAAAATCACAGTGCAATTATCGCGTTCATTTCATTCATTTTAACTTTTATACTTGTGTATTTGGTTTTCAAATTCCTTTTCACATACAAGCGAATGAAAAATATGAAGCAATCGGTAAAAAGAATTGCCGCCTATGTTGCCGCTTTCGCTTTAATCGCTGTTATTTTTTCAACGGGACTTTTCGGTTATTCCTCATATGTCCCGAACGCTAAAAAGGTCGAATCAATTCAAATTTCTTTAGAAATTTCCAATCCGTACGACATAATCAATTGCAGCACGGATATTCACGGCGATGAGGTCTACGGCTACTCTCCGATGATAAGCAACGGCTTTTCAAGCCAGGTTGAATTATCCGACGTTATTTTTTGGGGCGGAACAGCAAACTTCGGATCTTTTAATCTCGACTGTACGGTTGAAAAAGACAATGAGATTAAAAAAGTTATTGATGTCCACAAAGCCATTGCCAAAGAGGGCAAGATCAAAGCCAATGCGGACAACGCTTGCGGCTACGTTATTATGATAAGCTACAAGCTTCGCAACGGCAGAACGGCAGAACGCCGTTACAGCACCGTCAGCACGGAAAGTGCAATGAAAATGCTCGGCCTCAGCGACCTTGAAGGATTTAAAGACGAAATATCTGAATATTTCTATTATCATTCCCAATCAATGGAAAAGCTCGGGCCTTCGGACTATCTCGACGGTTTCTGTCTGCTGTCGAAAAATCTCAAGAGCTGCAAGTATGTTGACGGACTGAAATACGACTTTATGGAAGCCATTCTCGCCGACCTTGAAAGGCAAAGTGCACAGCAGATTTATTTTCACAGTCCCGAGGACGAGCTTGGAGTTATCTATTTCCCGCTTAACGATTCGGTTTCATCAATTCTCAGCCTCCGGGATAACGAGATAATCGGCAGCGACGGAGTAATTATCAATGCCGATACAAACGAAATTACGGGCACTGTGAAGGAACGCCGTGCCGGATTTCCGAATCTTCCCGATACGAGTATCTCAATCTCGGGAGATAGATGCATAGTTGTCACGAAGGATATGATAAACATAGTTAAATATCTTACAGATCACAACCTCATGCAATATTTCAAGTCCGATATCACTGCCAATGACGTAGACAAAATTAAAATTGCAACAAGAGCCGAAACGGTCGGCAAGAAAAACTCCGAAATGCTTCCGCTCTTTGCTGCCGGCTATGCCTGCGCCGATGAGGTCAAGTCGAACGACACCATGAGCAGACAGGCAAGCCACGACTTTGCAAACCACGTCGGCGGATCAATTGAGGACAAGGCTACGATTCAAACCGTACTTGACAATGCCCTGCTTTACGGCTTTAACGATAACAGTGACCGCATTGTTGAGGTAACATACAACGACGGCTCGATTGCTACCTACGCCTTAGAATCGGACGTTTACAACAAGCTGAATATTAAATAGGAGGGAACAATCTATGAAATATAAACATACAGCGGCCGGACCTTTCTCAGCGCTGTTACGAAACTCTTTTATAAAAATCTGTTTCGTTCCGATAATCACCTTTTTTGCGCTGTTCATGTCAACGCTATTTAACTATATCAACATAAAAGCATTCCATCGCTTTGGCGGTTCACCGTTTGTAAAAGACAAATTTTTCGGATTTTTCTGGAGCAATGTCAGTGACAGCATCCTTCTTACGGAAGTGCTGATTATCCTCGGCGGCGTTTTCGCCGGAATAGTCCTCTTTTCATTTGCACAGAGCAAAAAGCACTGCAATGTCATCTTTTCGCTCGGCATAAGCAGAAGAAAAATCTTCCTGGCAAAATATCTCGGCGGACTTCTCCCCTTCTGCGCTGCCGTCATTATAGCCGCATTTTTTGAGCTTATATCTGTATTCGGCGTCGGTTACACGCCGAACGCACCGATAATCAAGATGGCTGTTTACTGGGTAGTCTGCTTTATCGGAATATACGCCGTCTCATTCACTATAACCTCGGCGGTAATCGCCTATACCGGAAATATTGCGGAGGGCTTGGTATTCACCGCCATAATCGCCGTATTTCCTATGGCTGCCGGTGTGCTCTTCAGCGAAATGAGAGGACTTTACACTGTCGGTGGAATAGGCGTATATGAGGGTGACTGGAACTTCTTCAGCCCTTACATTTATATGTTCAGATTTTTCAGTCCGGGCGAATATGGCGCTCAGGAGCAATACAGCGAAGGCTTGAACATGGTCTTCAGCAGCTATCAGCTTTATTTTACATTCAACGAAAGCGGTGCACCGCTTTATAATCTCACAATTTCCGATTACTCGGGTGCAATCATGGACTTTGTCTATGCCGCAATAATTTTTGCAATTGCTTTTCTCGCTTTTCCAAAGCGCAGAAACGAAATCAGCGGTTCTTTCGGAAGAGCAAAAGGCATCAACGAAATCTGTGCTGTATTTTCGGGAATATATGTCATGACTTTCGGAATGTATGCCGTTGTCGAAGGCACACTCGGAATAGAAAGAGGAAACATGCTCACCTTCCTCTACTCGCTCGGCTTCTTCATTGTAGCGTATTTCGTTTTCAAAATGATCTTCGCTCATAAGCGTAAGCTGATATTGAAATCCATGCTCAAAAGAATACCGTGCTATATCGCAGCAATAGCGATAGTTACCACGGTTTTCTACTCCGGACTTTTGGGCTATGCTTCAAGAATACCCGACGCCGAGGACATTGATTCAATCGAGTTTTCTTCTACAATCTCCAACCCTTACAGCAGCGTTAACGATAACGATGCCCTCCATCGCCGTCCGATTTACGGATATGCGGTAATGAAAACCTACTCGGGCTACACAAGCACCGGCGGCTTTGATCGGTTCTTTTACGGCGAAGGTTATCAGGATATATATTACCCCAAATACTCCGTCGACGATGAAAGCATGATTCACAGGCTTATTGAAATTCACAGGTGCTTTGTTCAAAAGGGACATATCAAGAGCACGGCTTCGGACACCTGCGCAATGAACTTCCAGATAGTTTATACTCTCAAAAACGGCAAAACAATCAAGCGTTACTACAGCGTAACAACGGAAGAAAACGCAAAGAGAATCATGGGACTTAGCGATACAATTGTCGCCAAGAGCGGAATTGAAGAATATTTTGAAACCAATTCCGACGATTACTATGCAAGCGATAGCTATTTAAGCAAAGTATCTGCCGAATTGAATCCCGGAAACTATTTCTATATCTATTCAAAGTATCTTAAAGACAGTTACCGCTGCGGCATGATAACCGATGAGCTGAAAAAAGCCGTTTTGAAAGATCTCGAAAACCAGACGGCGAACGATATTTTCTTCCACAAGCCGGAGGATGAACTGGGCGTTATAAGCTTCGGAATCGGTGATAATTTCATAGACGATATGCCCGAAAACTATTACTACAACGAATATGGGGATCTCATTGACAGATATACATGCGAAATTGTAAATGATAACACTCTGCAAACAGAACAGGCGAAGGAATCAATGAAGCTTACCGACCTGACGATTGGCGCAATGGACAACACATCTAAATCATTCGTTATAACAAAGACCATGACGAACACGATAAAGTATCTCACCGACAACGGATACATGAAGTGTCTTGAGTCAAAAATCACGGCAAGCGACGTCAAAAGCATGAAGCTTTGCACAAAATCGGAGTCCATAAACAAAACAAATGCCGATATGCTGCCGCTTTTCTCGGGCGGATATAACAGCGTTGCCGATATAAAGAGCTTTGATTCCGACATGGATTTATATTACGCCAATTATAATCAATTGAATTCCCATTATATCGAGCATAATGTTCCCAACGAGATAACAAGCAAATCAACCATCCAAAAGGTTCTTGACAACTGCTTCCTTTACGGCTACTGCGGCAACGATTACCGAATTGCCGAAATAACCTTCAACGACGGCTCAATCGCAACCTATTGCATTACCGGCGAGGTTTACGAAAAGCTGATGAAGTAACCGTCTCGGTACAGGAACAATCTCACCTCCCCTGCCGGGAATAAAAAAGCAGATTGAAGAAAAATCCAAGGGTCGATGCGTTCCGCACCCTACGACGAGGTTCAATAAGGGCACATTTCGTAGGGGTCGAGACCACATCGACCCAAGATTAAAAGAAGCTCTATAGGCTCCCTTTTAGTCCTCCTCCGAAAAAGGCAGGCAAATGACATCTTCAAACACAAAATTAAAAGAGTTTAACCAATCATTATTAAGGTGATAAAATGAAGTTCAAAATCAGGAAGAAACAAAGAAATATTATCATTGCCGCTGTTATTTTAACGGCTGTCATCATTGCTGTTTGCGTACGAAGCGGAGTTTTTAAGCCCAAATACACCTACTCCGGTGACCCGTACGTTTGCCTTGACGCAGGACACGGTGCCTATGACGTAGGCGCAGCAAACGGCGACCGCTACGAAAAAGACGATGACCTCAAGCTGACGCTGAAAATTAAAGAGAAGCTTGAAGCAATGGGCATCAAGGTTTATCTCACCCGTGACGATGACTCGGACGTTACGCTTGACGAACGCTGCAAATCGGCAAATAAAAAGCACTGCACGCTCTTTGTCAGCATTCACAGAAATTCCGCCGAGGACAAAAAGGCTAACGGAATCGAAGCGTGGGTTTCAAGAAATCCCAAAGGTGACGAATACACGCTCGCCGAAAATCTTGTCAGTAATATCTGCAACTTGACAGGCCAACAGAATCGCGGGATAAAAAAAGGCTTCCGTGACAACTCTTTCGGCGATTACTATATAAATTCCGACACCGATATGCCATCGCTTCTTCTTGAAGTCGGCTTCATCACCAACGATAACGACAACAAAATCTTCGACGAAAAGCTCGACGAGACCGCCGAGACGATAGCAAAAACCATTTACGACCACATTCAAAAATAATCTCGGACCGTTTCATTTTTGTAAAAAATTTGAAGCGGTCATTTTGTTTCTTTATATTGCATTTTTCGACGTTTGTGATATAATATCAAATCGGTGATAATTATGAAATATAACACATATATTTTTGATCTTGACGGAACGCTTCTTGACACATTGCAGGACTTGGCAAATGCCGTGAACTATGCGATGCGTCAAATGAATTATCCCGAAAGAACAATTGATGAGGTTCGTCGCTTCATCGGCAACGGTATAAGAATGTTGATAAAGCGTGCCGCTCCACAGGACATTTCATCGAACGATTACGACAAAACGCTTGCGATTTTCACGGCGTATTATCTCGACCATATCGCAGACTTCACGAAACCGTATGACGGCATTATCGACGTTATAAAGACGCTCAAACAGAACGGCTGCAAGGTTGCCGTTGTGTCGAACAAAGCCGATGAGGCGGCCAAAAAGGTGGTTGAAGATTTCTTCGGCAACATCTTCGACCTTGTTGTCGGCAAGATGGATCGCTTTCCTTCAAAGCCTGCGCCCGATTCGGTGCTTTACGTCATTGAAACGCTCGGCGCAGACAAGGCAAAATGCGTTTACTCGGGTGATTCCGAGGTTGACGTTCAGACCGCGCACAATGCAGGTCTCCCCTGTGTCGGCGTAACATGGGGCAACCGTGACGTTTCCGAGCTTATCACGGCGGGAGCCGAATATATTGCCGAAAAGCCGTATGAAATTATCGAAAAGACAAAATAGAAAGAAGCTGATGCAGATTCGACCCCGCATCAGCTTCTATTATTTATTCAGAAAGTAAATATTCCGTAGTATGACGTTTCGCCCTTTTCGGTTATCTTGTCAACCTTACCGTTTTTCTGCTTCATAGTGAACTCGGAACTGTACGGCGTTTTGACATTCAGCTCCTTCACCCTGCCGTTTGTGTCCGTTACAGCCTCAATAACCGTACCGCTGTAGGTTACGCTGCCCGAGGTATAGTCCTTTATGAACGTTCCGTCATAACCAAACTCAAACGGGAAGCCGCCGGCGGCATTGTAAACCGAATCCTTTTTTACATCAACCTTTTCGGATTTGATAACCAATCTGATTTTGAGACCGTTGCTCATCTTGGCAATCGTTGCCGAGCTGAGCATATTTTCCGTGAGCTTTGTATCCGGTCCGTACGTATAGGCAGGCAAATTGTTTTCATCAACACCGTTCACAAAATTCCCCGTAAAAGTGTTTTTGTTCGGCTCCATTTTTTCCGACTTTCCGTTAAAAGTATAAACTCCCTCGTCGGATAATGTTACCTTTGCCTTTTTGACCTGAGAATATGTCTTTTTCAGGGCGTCGTTATAATACTTGACAATTTCGCCCTTAACCGTCGGGATATTTTCTGCCTGCTCGAGACCGACAGTTATTCTCAATATTTTAAGCGCATCGGCGGAATTGATTTTCCCGTCACCGTTTGCATCGGCATTGGCTTTGTTGAAGCTTTTAACCTTCATTCCGACGCTGTATTGAAGCACGCAAAGCGCATCGGCGGAATTGATTTTTCCGTCATCATTTGCATCTCCGAGCAAAGCCGCCGATGAACCGACGGTCAGCGCCGCCGCAAGCGAAAGCGCAGAAATAATCGAAATTAACTTTTTCATTTAAAATCGCTCCTTATTCTTAGCATATTTCAGCTTCGGTTAAACGGTTTCTATGTAAATATGGTGCTGTCTGCGTCCCTCTTCCTTGATCTCGTTGTGACAGCATTCCCCGTCAACATAATACTCAATGTACGAATTTGTCGAATACGGAACATCGACATAAAAAGAGGTAACATAACCGTCCTTATCAATTTCCGCTTTTACATAAGTTCCCGGATATGAGGTCAGGCAAAAAACGTATTCAAATTCATCGCCGTTCTGATAAATGATCGGCATTCCGCCTGCGTATTGATAATACAGCTTGTCCATAATAAAATTATCAACGGTTTCGGGCTTTATATAGACCTCAGCAATGTAGCCGTCTCCGTTTTTCTGAAACTTTATATCGCTTACCATCATTAAATCCAGCGAAGACGCAGGAGCATAAGCATACGGTGTATAGCCCTCCTCATCCTTACCGTCAACAAAATCGATCTCGTATTCTTCGGGGCCCTCGTTAAAATGCTCGCCCTCGTTGTCAATATAAATATCACATTCATCTTCAAGAGTGCATCTTAATTTCTTTGTCTTTTCATATGTTCTGTCGATAGCCTTGTTATAGAAATCCAGCATTTCTTCCTGATCATACAAGAGAGTGTCAACGTTCTTGCTCTCCTCAATGCCGACGGAAATTCTGAGTGCGGTAAGCGCATCAGCCGAATTTACCGCTCCGTCGCCGTTTATATCCGCAAGATAGCTTTTAAAATCTCCGACCGCCAGCCCTACGCTGTATCTCAGAATTGAAAGTGCATCCATTGAATTGACTTTTCCATCTTTATTTACATCGCCGAGCAACGCCGCCGACGAACCGACGGTCAGCGCCGCCGCAAATGTAAGTGCCGTAAGAATTGAAATAAATTTTTTCATTCTATCATCTCCTTAAGTAAATTGTTCGACCGTATCACGAATTGTATCGAGAAACGCATCCTCACCCCATGTGTTGATTTTGAAAAAGACTGCCTGACTTCCGCCCGAGCTTATTGCCGTGAGATGCACGTCTTCTCCGCACGCAAAAAGTGTGACGCTCAGGCTGACTCTGTTGCCGCCTATGTAGCTGTAACGCTCATAGACCTTTACAGAACAGGCACAATTCCCTTTTTCGCAGTACGACTCGTCCTCAACGGAAGCAGAAACGCTTTTGTTGACCGCCCTGTCAATGGCTTCACTGATTTCAAACAATGAACCGTGAAGGTCACACTCAAGCATTGCCATAAATTTTCTCCTTTTTACTCTCAATCTTCTTTATCAAGCTCCTGCCGATATCATGCAAAAGCTTATATGCTGCCGGGAAGACCTCTTCGGGAAAATTGACAAGAAAATCATCAGATTCAAATGTAAAATCGCCCTTATAGTCAATCTCGGCAAGAGCCTGAGTGATTTCCTCCCAGTCGAGATCAAAGAAATACGGCGGACAATGCCTGTCCTCAAGATAGTCATTGTCATGGACGTGCAGACAACCGACATTATCGTGGCCGAGAGTTCTGAGCATTTCGGGAGCCGTTGTTCCGACAAGGCCTGCGTGTCCTATATCGACGCAAGCGGTAAAATATCTCGGATCAAGCATATCCATCATGGCTTTGAACTCCTCGCCGACGCTGCAAATATTCGGAATAATACAATGTCTGCGGCGATCCCTGCCGAACATATTCTCACATGCGATTTTTATATTATATTCCTTGCAAAGCGGAATAAGATTATTGTAAAACTCGGCATTAAGCTCAAGATTTCTCTTGCTGTCTTTGCCGTAATATGTCGGATGAATTACAATATTTTTCGCTCCGAGAGTACCTGCGATTTCTATTGAACGCTTGATTTTTTCAAGAATTACCGTGTTGTATGTATCCTCCCCGACCTTAAAGCTCGGAAAAGGTGCATGAGCCTGATTAAAGTATTTACCGTAGCTTTCAACGATTTTCTTTACTTTGATCACATGCTCAAGATATGCGGGCTGATTAAGGATATTATCGTCTACCTGCATACAGAACATTGAATAGTCCAATGCATCAAAGCCTGCCTCGCATATCATACGAACACATTTTTCGTCGCCTAAACGTTTTGAGCCTACTTCAGTCTGAGTTGATAATACCATTTTAATCAAGTCCTTTCAAGCTTTGGTTGTTTAAAGAAGCGACGTTTATATCCGATGAAGCTCTACTCCCTCAATCGGCTGCACCGACAGCGTCCCTCCCTGCCGCCTTTGTGTAAATTTCACTTATCTGCCTTAATTCCTCTTATCGAGAATGCAAAAGAATAATTGCCGCTGTGCATCTTGTACGGCTCATGCAAACACGCCGTGCCGGGCATATCGCCGCCGACGCCTCGTTGTTTTGCATCGATGCAAAGCGAATAATATTCATCCTTGGTGAGTTCGTGATTGTGCATGGCCTTTTCAATTTTCTCCTGAGAATAACTGTGCATGGAGAACTCAAACGGGAAATCCGAGCTGACTGCGAAGCCGTTGCCGCTGTCATCCGTAATTTCAAGCGAACGCACATCGGTTCGGTTGCCGTTTTCCTGCGGTCTCATATAATAATGGAAGAGTTCATCGGCCTTCTTATTGAATTCAGAAATGCGCTGTCCCGTTTTTCTGTCACAATACGACTCCTCGGGGCCTCTTCCGTACCACTTGACATTGCAAAAATCCTTGTTTATTCCGAGTCTTACACCCGAACGCAGCATCGGAAGTAAGGGACTGTTCATATTTTGTCCGATGCTTACACTTCCGTCGCTGTTGACGATTATATCAGTCTCAACATGACCTGCAAACGGTGCAAACCAATGAATATTTACTATACATGATCCGCTGAACGGGAAGATAACAAAGCTCTTTATGCTGACGCTTCGGCTTGTTATATCCCAAAGGTAGAGCGGATTGAGACGTTTGAACATCGGTGCAAAATTAAAATAGTTTGTGTCGTTATCAGTCAACGGGCGGAAGAAATTCGGCTTAAATGAAAGCGAATTGTCAAGAATGTTTCCGCTGCCGAAGTCGATTCCGTAAAGCTTTTTATTTTTAAAGGTAACGGTTGTGCCGCTTGCAATTATCTTGTGGACGTTGCCCTTTGAAAGAACCTTGACCATGCCCTCTCTCGGCTCGGGCTTCGCCTTTTCGTTGCTGAGAGTGAACTGATTGAAGCTTATTTCATCGCCGCTCTTGTGCCACTCGTTTTCATTCTTATATCTAAACGAAAGAGTGAGAATATACTCACCTGCTTCAAACTCGGCAGAATACGGGATTGAGAGCGTCTTTACCGTCTGCGGAGCAATTCCGTCGAGTGAGATTTTTCCGCTTTCAATCTCCTTGCCGTTCTTTGCAACGGACCATTCGAGATAGCAATAATCAAGCGGAATAAAATAATTCTTATTCTTTATCTTAACTCTTTTTCTCTCAACGTCGATATCCTCGGCACAGACATTGGAATAGACCTGCTTGACCTCATAATATGCCGGGTGCGGCGTGCGGTCGGCGGCAATTATTCCGTTGGCGCAGAAATAGAAGCTTGACCAGCCTTCCTTAAAGTCGCCGCCGTATAGCCACTTGCCGTCCTTGTGTATCGCCTGATCGACGAAATCCCATATAAATCCGCCCGTCATGTGGTCATACTTTTCAAAATCATCAACATATTCCTTGAAATTGCCGAGGCTGTTCTCCATTGAGTGAGCGTACTCACAATAAATCACCGGATGATCCTCAAATGCCGATTCCGGTACGTCCTTGTTGTCGGCGGCAAGGGCATTGGCTATGTTGTCAAACAGTGTCGCCGTAATTGCTTCCCGATGAACGAGCTTGTCAACAACATTTTCCATCGGGTACATTCGGCTGATAAAATCAGACTTTGTGAGGTCAAAATCGCCCTCATAGTGTATCGGATAAAGGTCACAAAGCTTCAAAATTGCCTTTTTCATCTCGGCAAAATTCGATCCGTCTCCCGCTTCGTTGCCGAGCGACCAGAAGCAGATACAGGCGTGGCTTCTGTCACGCAAAACCATCATCTCTGCCCTGTCAATTACTGCCGAGGTCCAAAGCGGATTGTCGCCGGGTACATTCTTTCTGCGTACACCGTGACTTTCAACGTCGCACTCGTCCATTACATAAAAGCCAAGCTCGTCACAGAGCTCATAGAAGAACGGATCGTCCGGATAATGACTGGTTCTTATGGCATTGATGTTGGCCTGTTTCATTAGGTAAAGATCCTGATAATATCTCTCCCTCGGCACAGCCCAGCCGTAATCGGGGTCATAGTCGTGACGGTTTACGCCCTTGATTATAACCTTTTGTCCGTTAATATAGTAAACATTTCCTTTTATTTCAACACGCTTGAAGCCTATTCTTATCTCTTTTTTGACCGAGCAGTACGTGCCCTCATAGAGCTTGACGGTCAAAGTATAAAGCTCGGGTGTTTCCGCGCTCCATTTGCGGCATTTTTCGACAATGCGGTTTATTTCAAGCTCGCCGCTTACCTTGCCCCTGAAAATTTCCTTTTTGTCAAGGTCAACACGGCATGTAACTTCCCTATCCGTGCTGAATTTAATTTTCAGGTCAAGTATGCCGTCAATGTAGCTGTCATCAAGTGTTGTTCTTGCATAGATATCCTCAACCGTGGTTTCGGGCTCGGCAACAAGGTAGACCTCACGGTATATTCCGGAGAACTGCCACATATCCTGGTTTTCAAGATAGGTTGCGTCACTGAAGCGCATAAGCTTTGCGGCAAGAGTGTTTTCGCCCTCATGGAGCACATCGGTTATATCAAACTCGGCCGGGGTCATTGAGCCCTGCGAATAACCGACATATTCGCCGTTGATATAGACATAAAGCGCAGACTTTGCCGCGCCGAAATGCAGAATGATCCTCCTGCCGTCAAATCCTTCGGGCAGAGTGAAGCTGCGGCGATAGAAACCTATCTCGTTCTTTTCGTGGCTTATTTTCGGAATCTGCGATTCGGCAGTCGATACCTGCGGCGGCATTGACGAGCAGAGATAAATCGGCTTGCCGTAGCCTTGCATCTGCCATACCGACGGAACTTTTACCGTATCCCAGCCGCTGTCATCAAAATCGGGACAGAAAAAATCCTGCGGCTGATTTTCTACCCCCATCTGCCACATAAATTTCCATTTTCCGTTCAGCGAAAGCTTGTATTTTGACTTGCCGTATTCAACCCTGTCTCTTGCGTCATACGGCAAAGCGAGGTTATGCCCGTCTTTTTTGTTCTCACGAAAGAATAACGGGTTTTCCCATTTGTGAAGCGGTTTTTTCAAAAAATCAACTCCTGTCTTTAACCTTCGGTTACTATAATTATATCTATAGTTTGTATGCAAGTCAAATAAAAATTAGTTTATCTGTTTCTTTTTTATACTTTATATGCAATAAGGCAAAAAATACAGGGCTCGTAAAACAAAATCAGCAAATCTTATTGAAAAAAAAAGCCGTTAGTATTATAATAAATCGAATGTTGCAATTTTTGAGGTGTTGGTGTTGAAAAAAATCGGATTTGATAACGAAAAATATGTTAAGATGCAATCTGAGCATATAAGAGAAAGAATTAACAAGTTCGGCGGCAAGCTCTATCTTGAATTCGGCGGCAAGCTCTTCGACGATTACCATGCATCGAGAGTCCTCCCGGGCTTTGCACCCGACAGCAAGGTTAAAATGCTTATGAAGCTCAAGGATCAGGCGGAGATCGTTATCGTCGTCAACGCTTCCGACATTGAGAAGAACAAGATAAGAGGCGACCTTGGCATTACATACGATCTTGATGTTCTCAGGCTTATTGACGCTTTCAGAGGAATCGGACTTCTTGTCGGCAGCGTTGTCATGACACGCTACAGTGCGCAGCCGGCCGCAGATGCATTTTGTAAAAGACTTGAAAGCCTCGGCGTTAAGGTATACCGCCATTACACGATTCCCGGCTATCCGTCCGACGTTGACAGAATCGTCAGCGACGAGGGATTCGGAAAAAACGAATATATCGAAACTTCCCGTTCACTCGTTGTTATCACCGCTCCCGGCCCGGGCAGCGGAAAAATGGCGACCTGCCTTTCACAGCTCTATCACGAGCACAAGAGAGGAATCAGTGCCGGATATGCGAAATTCGAGACTTTCCCGATTTGGAATCTTCCGCTCAACCACCCGGTTAACCTTGCTTATGAAGCGGCAACAGCAGACCTCAACGATATAAACATGATTGACCCGTTCCACCTTGAGGCATACGGCGAAATGACGGTCAACTACAACCGTGACGTTGAAATTTTCCCGGTTCTTGCGGCAACCTTTGACCAGATCTACGGCGAATGTCCGTATAAGTCACCCACAGACATGGGAGTTAACATGGCGGGCAACTGCATCATTGACGATGAGGCATGCTGCGAAGCCTCGAGACAGGAGATTATCAGACGTTTCTATGCCGAACAGTGCTCGGTTAAAAAGGGGCTCGGCAATTCGGGAAGCGTTGACAAAATCAAGCTTATCATGAAAAAAACGGGTATTTCTCTTGATGAGCGTCCCGTTATCGCCGCAGCAAAGGCCAAGGCAGAGGAAACAGGAGAGCCGGCAATGGCAATTGAGACGGGCAAGGATACTCTTGTTACGGGCAAAACCTCACTTCTCATGGGTGCGGGTGCAGCGGCAATGCTTAACGCACTTAAAAGCCTTGCGGGTATCAACGACGATATTCATCTCCTCTCACCTGCCGTTATCGAGCCGGTTCAGGAGCTGAAAGTAAAATACATGGGCAACCACAACCCGAGACTTCACGTTGACGAGGTGCTCATTGCTCTTTCTGTTTCTGCGGCAACCAATCCGCTTGCGAAGCTTGCACTTCAGCAAATTCCGAAGCTCAGAGGTATGGAGGCTCACGCAACGGTTATCCTCAAGGAGCAAGACGAATCCGTTTTCAAAAAATTCGGTATCAACATAACCTGTGAACCGAAATATCAGACCAAAAAGCTCTATCACAAATGAGGAGAACAGCATGGGAAAAATTGTTGCAATTGGCGGCGGACGCTACAGTGACGGTGAAATAATCAATATCTTTGAAAAAATAGTCTCCCTTGCGGACAAAAAGAACCCCAAGGTTCTGTTTCTTCCGACGGCAGGCTATGACGATATCAACGGAGACGAGGATATTCAGCGCAGCTTTGAAAAATACGGCTGTCAATATGATATTCTCTATCTCACGGATGAGAAAAGAACCGTCGATGATATTCGCTCAGTCATTCTCGATGCGGATATCGTCTATGTCGGCGGAGGTGATGTCCGCTTCATGATGGAAACCTGGCGCAAAACAGGTGCCGATAAAGCTCTTATTGAAGCATACAACAGCGGCAAAATCATGTCGGGCTACAGCGCAGGCGCAGTCTGCTGGTTCGATGTCGGCTATGACGACTGCGGCCCGGAGCACAGCTTCATGTTCTGCGACTGCCTCGGAATTCTCCCCTACTGTGCCTGTCCGCACTATGAATCGGACCACTGGCAGACCTTCAAAAAGGCTATTCTTGACCGACCCGAGCAGGGACTTGCGATTGAAAACGGCGCTGCATTGCTTTTCGTCGACGGTATGATTGGTACGGTCAGGGGCAATGACGGCGGCGAGGTATGGATTCTTGACAAAGATAATGAACTTTGCCTCAGCAAAATTGTCGATAAAATGAACAGAATCGACTAATCGTCGGTTGACTTTACAGTTAGTTTGTGCTAACATATATACGAAAAAAATAACGGAGGGTGAAACCATGAAAAAAGTATTATCAATCTTTTTAGCTGTTGTTATTCTCATTTCGGGCGTTGTTTTTGCGTCCGCAAAGGGTAATGACAAACTTCAGTTCGACGAGAACGGACAGTTTAAGATTCTTGCTCTTGCCGACATTCAGTCCGGCTTTCCGGTCGGCGAAGCACTCAAGGCTTATATAGCTGAAGCTATTGACGCCTCGGATCCCGACCTTGTTATGTTCCTCGGCGATAACATTATGAGCCCCGAGGACGGCACGGTTGAAAGCTACTGGAAGGGCTACGACGAGGTATTCCCGATCCTCGAAAGCAAGGGCGTCCCGTTCACTTTCGTATTCGGCAACCACGATGATGAGTCCGCTCCGACGGTAACAAAGGAAGAAATGCTCAAAAAGTATCAGTCCTATGACGGCTGCCTTGCTTATGACACAGACCCGTCGCTTCACGGCTGTGCAACTCACAATCTTCCGATTCTCTCAAGCGACGGCAAAAAGGTCGCTTACAACCTTTGGATGTTCGACAGCGGAGATTATGTTTTCTACGAGAACGGCAAGAGAAGAGGCTATGATTGCGTTCGTGCAGACCAGATCGAATGGTACAAGGCAGAGAGTGCAAAGCTCAAGGCGGCCAACGGCGGCGTAGCTGTTCCGTCACTTGCATTCCAGCACATCATTCCGCAGGAAGCAGCTCAGGCTGTTATGTTCTCTCTTCCGTTCCAGCTCGGCAAGCTCACTAAGAACTTCACCGACGGAACATCCGCTACATATCTTCCGAACTACTTTGCGTTCAACGGAATTCTTTCTGAAGCTCCGTGCCCGTCGCCCGATAACGAGGGTCAGTGGGATGCGTTCGTAGAGACAGGCGACGTTAAGGCTTGCTTCTTCGGCCATGACCATGTCAACAACTTCAGCGTTAATGTTGACGGCGTTACGGCAGTCAGCGTTCCGGGCACAACCTTCAAGTCATACAGCAGCGTTACGGATCAGGGATCAATGGTAATTACTCTTGACGAAAAAGATCTTTCAACCTACAGCACAGAGATTCTTTACACAAGCGATCTTGCGGTTAAGGACGGCTCAAACATCCCGAATCAGGAGCACTCGGAGACTGTTGCAGGATACAGGTTCAGAATAGTACTTCGTCATCTTACTCACGGAATCCTTGCACTTTTGAGAGGAATCTATGCTTGGATTCCCTCACCTCTCGGCAAGTAATCTTGACCGAAAAGTAAATATTTAAGGCAACGAGATCAAAACGATTTCGTTGCCTTTTTTACTTATAATTATTTACCAATTCGTGACTGGATTGATATACAGCTTTCTTAATATCCGATTTTTGTTTTATTTATCCTTTGCATCCTCATTCTTGGCAAATATCATAACAAGTCCTGCGATTCCGCTGATTATACCGACCAAAGAGAACGGAAACTCGGAAAAGCTGCTTAAAAGAGTGTTGTTAATATCCGCACCGGCTACACAAAGAAGTATACCGAACAAAATCAAAGCGATTCCTTTTGCAATTTTATTATTCATAGCGTTTTCCTCCCGGATTATACAATCTTTTCAAGTCCCGACTTGACGGGCTTGGTTACATAGACCTGTTTAACGATTGATTTCAGGCTTTCTGCGGCGCACTCGGCTTTCGACTCATCGTCAAAAATTCCGTAAACCGTCGGACCGCTTCCGCTCATGCAAGCCGCCAACGCCCCGTAGCGATTAAGAACCGATTTTATCGGCACACGCTCGGGCACCTCGATAAGCTGCTCAAAAATATTTTTACAGCGGCGGCACATCTCATAAAGATCGCCCTGCGATGCGGCATACAGCATTCCGCAGGTGTCGAGGTGGCGTATATTCTGCGCCGTATCAAAAGCAGAATAAGCCTCTTTTGTTGAGACTCCCCTCTCCGGCTTCGCAAGCACTATCCGGCAATCCGTTAAATCGGGCAGCGGAGAAAGAATCTCGCCGATATTCTGTGCAACGCATGTGCCGCCCGTCAGGCAGAACGGAACATCAGCACCGACCTTAACGCCGACTGCGCAAAGCTCCTTTAATGTCAAACCTGCCGAAAAAATATCGTTAAGTGCGGCAATGACCGCCGCTCCGTCCGCACTGCCGCCTGCCATACCTGCGGCAAACGGAATATTCTTTTCAATATGAATTTTTATACCTGTGTTTTTGATTTTTGTGTAATCAAAAAATGCCTGTGCCGCCTTGTATGCAATGTTCGATTTGTCGCACGGCAGAGCCGCTTCGCTGCACGTTATCGTGATCTTTCTGTCGTCCGTTGTCTCAACACTCACCGTGTCGTAAAGTCCGACAGACTGCATTATCATAAACAGGCTGTGATATCCGTTGTCAAGCGTTCTTAGTATATCGAGCATGAGGTTTATTTTGGCTGCTGCCTTGTATTCTGCTTTCATATGTTCTTTCCTTTCGGGCAGTTTAAGTCTGTATTGCGGTAGGCGGTTCTGATTATTTCCAAATCCCCACCACCGCAAGCGGTCCCCCTCCCCTTGCTTCAAGGGGAGGCTAAGGCCGACTTCAAGTTTATAGTTTTTCTAAATTCTTTTTAACTATATTGTCAATATACAGGCAAACTTCATCAAAATTACTGTTTATTTCATTGTTCGGTATTCTTATTACCTGTATATTATACTCTTTTAAATATTCTGTTCTTATATGGTCTTTAATCATTCCCGTATCTTCATAATGCTGTGCTCCGTCAAGCTCAATAACCAAGTTCGCTCTTGAAGAATAAAAATCCGCAATATATTTTCCTAAAATTTTTTGCCTATAAAATCTGATAGGATATCCACTCAAAAAGTCATACCACAATTTTCTTTCTTCTTTTGTCATATTCTTCCTGAGATTACGGGCAAGAATCACAAGCTTTTCATTACTCTTTCTTTTCATACTTTCCTCATTAGTTTAAATGATAATGATTTCACATAAATCAAAGATATCGCAGTATTCAGCCTCCCCTTGAAGCAAGGGGAGGGGGACCGCTTGCGGTGGTGGGGATTTGAAACTATTATAATTTATTTCAAATTCGCCGAAATCATCTATTGTTCCCATATAGGGTCGCCGAAATTGGTTTCTTCTTACTTTGGGTCGATGTGGTCATCTACCCCTACGAAACGTGCCTTTGTCATAACTAACTCGTAGGGTGCGATGCCCACATCGCACCTTGAATTTATCTTCAATACTCACTTTCCTATTCTCGTCTGCTTGAGGCCTGTGAACTTCTGTCCCCATGCGTTTGCCCAAGCTTCACAATAGAGGGAGTAATAAGAAACGTTGTTGTTCTTTCGGTAGTTTATGCAGGGCTTAAAATTGCACCAGATAAATGACGGAATCGCAATGACGAGGAACCATATCGGGCCGAGCAAAAGTGCCTGCCATGTGTGTCCGTACTCATGAATTTTTGTGTCCCGAAGCCAGTCATCCGGTCGGTCGGGATTCATAAAGATAAACGTTCCGAATGAAATTCCGCCCCAGTCGCCGGGCACATATGTAACCGTCGCATTGAAAAATCTTTCGTGCTTACAGCCCTTGATGACCGCAAAAATTATATAGGCAATGAAGCCGATAAGGTTGATCGGCAGCGCCCATGTCCATTCTACAAGATAAAACAAAAACTTTTTCATATCTTTAACCCTCCGTTCGGTTTATTCTAACATATTTTTACCCTTTTGAAAAGAGTATAAAGGCATTTAACCTTGAAAAATAATAAATAATGTGTATAATATATATAACAGTATGAAACGGAGGTTTTAACATGACAGAAGTTACTAAAGATATGCTTATAGGCGATATTCTTGATGCAGACAGCGGCACAGCCGAGTTCTTTCTCAACATGGGTATGCACTGTCTCGGCTGCCCCTCGGCAAGAGGAGAGAGCCTTGAGATGGCATGCGCCGTTCATGGTGTTGACGTTGAGCAGATGGTTGCAGACATCAACGCTTATCTTGCAAGCAAATGATTCGACTTAAGCCGAGGCTTCAATCGGCGGCGGATATGGTTCGTTACGGTTCCCGTGTCGCTGACATCGGAACCGACCATGCCTATCTGCCGACAGCGCTCATTTTGTCGGGCAAAATACCGTCTGCCGTTGCGGCAGACCTCAGAAAAGGTCCATTGGAAAACGCCTTGGAAACCGTCCGCTCCAATCATATTGAGGACAGGGTTCAGCTTCGCCTTTCCGATGGGCTTAAATGTGTTTCCCCCGACGATGCCGACGATATTGTTATCGCAGGCATGGGCGGTATTTTAATCTCCGAAATTCTGACAGCCGCCGAATGGGTAAAAAACGAAAAATACAAGCTTATTCTACAGCCGCAGTCGCATGACGAGGACGTTCGCAGATACCTTTTTGCCAACGGTTTTAATATAACAGACGAGACGGTCTGCTTTGAGGACGGCAAGGTTTACATATGCATCGGAGCTGTTTATACAGGCTCAATAACATCACACAGCGAAGCCGAGATCATGTTCGGCAGCCTCCTCACACGCCATGACAAAGCGGCAGAGGCTTTCATAAACAAAAAGCTGAAAAGAATAAATGCTCGCCTTTCCGCACTCAACGCACACGGCGGTGCCGAGGACGAAAAAGAGCGGCTTGAAGCAATAATAAAAGAGGTGGAAAAATGGCAAAGGTAAAGGATTTTTACGGTTATCTTAACAGCATTGCTCCCTTTGAAACGCAGGAGGGCTGGGACAACAGCGGAATGCTCGTCGGCGATATGAACGCCGAGGTCAAAAAAGCCGCCGTTGTGCTCGATATCACTCACGAAGAAATCAAAAAAGCCAAAGCAATCGGTGCGGACTTAATAATCAGCCACCACCCTGTCATTTTTAACCCGATAAAATCCGTGACAAGGGGCAGTGTGCCGTATGAGCTTGTCGCAAGCTCGATAAACGCTCTCTGCTGTCATACTCCGCTCGACATTGCAGACGGCGGAACGAACGACAGTCTTGCCGAATTGCTCGGAATAGAGGTCACCCGTACCGAAGATCCGATATTAAGGCTCGGAACGGTTGAGCCGACCACGGCGGAAAATCTTGCAGGCAAAATCGCAAAAACGCTCAACACGAAAGTGCGCTATGCCGACGCAGGCAGAAAAATCGAAAAAATCGCAATCTGCACCGGCGCAGGCTGTTCGCTGATTGAAGCGGCAGGTGAAATTGACGCTTTCATCACGGGCGACGCATCGCACCACAACTTTCTCGACTGCATTCAGGCAGGCATCACGCTCATCGCAGCGGGACATTACGAAACGGAAATAGTTGTTGTTCCCGTTCTTGTAAAAAAATTGCAGGCACAGTTCCCCGACATTGAAATTATAGATATTAAACAGGAAAATCCGATAAAATTTATTTGAGGTAATTATGGCACTTGACGGAATATTTCTCAGCAAAATTAAAGACGAACTGCTCAGAGAAATCTCATTCGGCAGAGTTGAAAAAATCCACCAGCCCTCCCGTGAGGAGCTGGTTATTCACCTGCGCGGCAAAAACGGAGCGAAGAAGCTTTTTCTTTCGATAAGGGGCAACAGCCCGAGAATCCATCTGACCGAACATGCGCCCGAGAATCCGGCTGTTCCACCGATGTTTTGTATGCTGATGAGAAAAAAGCTGCTCAACGCTCAGCTTGTCGATATCCGCCAATCGGGTCTTGACCGTATACTTTACCTCGACTTCAATGCCACAAATGAAATCGGCGATAAAATAAAACTCATTCTCTCGATTGAGATAATGGCAAAATATTCAAATATCATTCTCTTCGACGGCGACGGAAAAATCGTTGACGCAATCAAACGTGTTGACCTCAGCCAGTCGGCGGTCCGTCAGATTCTGCCCGGCTTCAAATATATTGCACCGCCGCCGCAGAGCAAGCTTAATATAAAAGATCACACGACGGAGAACATTATCGCACAGATTAAAAGCTTCCGTTCAAAGTCTCTTTCGTCTGCCGTTCTCAGCACCTTGCAGGGTGCCTCTCCTCTCACCTGCCGTGAGCTTTGCGGAGAGTTCGGTGAGCTTTACACAGACGAGGTCAGCGACAAGGGCTTTGAGTATCTCTCCGAAAATCTTGACAATTTACGCAATATCATTATGAATGAACCGGGCGTTCCTTTCATGCTCAAGGACGAGACAGGCAAGCCCGTTGACTTCTCTTTCTTTCCAATAAAACAGTACGGCGACCGCTACAGAACGGAGATAAAGTCAAGTTTTTCCGAGCTTCTTGACGAGTTCTATTACGAATGTGACCGACTCGAACGCACAAAGCAAAAGGGGCAGGACTTGGTAAAGCTTCTCAATTCCGCAATATCGAGAGTTTCAAAAAAGCTCAGTCTGAGGCAGGCGGAGCTGGCTCACTGTGCAGACAGAGAAAAGCTGAGAATCAATGCCGAGCTTATCAACGCAAACCTTTACAGACTCGAAAAAGGTGCGCTTTTCTACGACCTTGAAAATTACTATGACGAAAACAAACCGATTAGGATTAAAGCCGACCCGTCAAAATCCCCGTCGCAGAACGCACAAAAATACTTCAAGGAATATCGCAAGGCGAAGACTGCCGAGCAGCTTCTTACAGGCTTCATTGAGGAGAGTAAACAGGAGCTTGCTTACCTCGAAACGGTTGCCGACTCACTCGAGCGAGCCGACACGCAGGCTGAAATTGACGAAATTCGCAACGAGCTTTCGCTTGGCGGTTACGTCAAGAAAAAGCGCGGAACTGATAAAAAATCATCAAAGGCCTTGCCGCCGATTGAATACAGGACAACTGACGGCTTTCGGGTTCTCGTCGGGCGGAACAACGTGCAAAACGACAGGCTTTCGCTCAAAACCGCCGCAAAAAATGATATGTGGCTTCACACGCAGAAATTTCCCGGCTCTCACGTTATAATAGTCAGCGACAACAGAGAGATAAGCGACGAGGCAATAGTTGAAGCGGCCGAAATCGCCGCCTACCATTCAAAGGCTCGCGATGCAAAGCTTGTACCGGTTGACTACACATATGTTAAAAATCTCAAAAAGCCGCAGGGTGCGCCCTACGGCAAGGTCATATACCACGTTTACTACTCGGTCAACGTCACACCCGACCGCGACAAAATCAACGCTAAATTAAGTAAGGTGAAATAAAATGCGACTTCTTGTTATTGACGGCAACAGTATAATTAACCGTGCTTTTTACGGAATAAAGCTCCTTAGCACCAAGGACGGCAAATATACAAACGGAATTTACGGCTTTATGAATATTTTTCATAAGCTTCTCGACGATTGCCGACCGGACAGGGTTGCCGTTGCTTTCGACGTTAAGAAGCCGACCTTCCGTCACGAAATGTATCCCGAATATAAGGCTGGCCGCCATGCCATGCCCGAGGAGCTTAAGCAGCAACTGCCCGTTCTCAAGGAGCTTTTGACGCTCATGGGCTACAAGGTTGTCGAAAAAGCGGGATGGGAAGCCGATGACATTCTCGGCACGCTTTCGGTTCAGATGAAGGACGGTGACAAGTGCTTCATAGCAACGGGAGACCGTGACAGCTTACAGCTTGTCAGCGACACGACAACCGTTCTTCTCGCTTCAACCAAGATGGGCAAAACTCAAACAATCCCCTATGACAAAGCAAAAATCAAAGAGGACTACGGCGTTGAACCGTGGCAGATGATTGAAATAAAGGCTCTCCAGGGCGACAGCTCGGACAATATTCCCGGAGTTGCCGGAGTAGGTCCCAAGACCGCAGGAGATTTAATTCAGCGCTTCGGCTCGGTTGAAAACATTTACAGTAACATTGATACAATTGAAATAAAGGACAAGCTCCGTGAAAAGCTCGTCAATTCTAAGGACAGCGCAATGCTCAGCCACACGCTCGGCACCATTCGCACGGACGCTCCGATTGATACGGACATGGATTTCTACATTCCGTCCGTTCCCGACAGCGGCAAGACCTCAAGTCTTCTCGCTTCGCTTGAAATGTTTAAAATGATTGAAAAATTTGACCTCGGCAAGGGCGAGCAGACCGATATCGAAACAGTCAGCATTCCTGTCAAGCACCTTGAGTCACTCTCGGAAATCAGGCTCGGCGATAAGGCTTATTTCATCCCCGAATTTTCGGACGGCGATATAATTTCAATCGCTTTCGACTGCGGAGAATTTATTGCCGTTGTTGATAATAACAGCTTCACTTTTGCTTCTGAGCTTGCCGATATTCTCTCAAATGAAAAAATCGAAAAAATAACCTGCGATGCCAAGCAGCTCTATTCATGGGCGTTCATGCGTGATGTTCGGATAAAAGGAAAAGTAAGCGACATTATGATTGCCGGCTATATTCTTAACCCTTCGGCGAGCGACTATTCGCCCGTCAGAATGGCACAGGAATACGGTGCGCTCTGCCCCGAAATAAGCGAAGAAAATGAGACCGCTCTTAAAGCCGCCGCTTTAAAGGGCGCATGGGAAAAGGTCATCAAGCAAATCGAGGAAAATGACCAGCTTCCGCTCCTATACGATATTGAAATGCCGCTTTCAAAGGTGCTTTCCTCAATGGAGGTTACGGGATTTCTTGTTGACCGTGAGAGCATTCAACAATACGGAGCGGTGCTTGAAGAAAAAATCAACTCCCTGGTCAGCGAAATTTATGACCTTGCAGGCGAGGAATTCAATATAAATTCGCCAAAGCAGCTCGGCACAATCCTTTTTGAAAAGCTCGGACTGCCGGCAAAGAAAAAAACAAAATCGGGTTATTCGACCAATGCCGACGTGCTTGAAGGTCTTGCACCCGATTATCCGATAGTTTCGCTCATTCTCGAATACAGAACGCTTGCAAAGCTCAAATCGACCTACTGCGACGGCTTGCAGAAATGCATTGCGCCTGACGGCAGGATTCATTCGACGCTCAACCAAACCGAGACAAAGACGGGTCGAATATCATCGACCGAACCTAATCTTCAAAACATTCCCGTCAGAACTCCCGTCGGACGCGAGCTGAGAAAATTCTTTATTGCCAAGGAAGGCTGTGTGCTCGTTGATGCCGATTATTCGCAGATTGAGTTGCGCGTTCTTTCGGACATTGCAAACGACAAAACAATGATATCCGCCTTCAACAACGGCGACGATATCCACACAATAACGGCTTCGCAGGTTTTCAACATGCCCGTTGAGGCGGTAACTCCGTTGATGAGAAGCCGTGCCAAGGCAGTCAATTTCGGCATAGTTTACGGTATCGGCGCATTTTCACTTGCCCATGATATCGGCGTAACGAGAGCCGAAGCCGACAAATACATCAAAGGCTATCTTCATCATTTTTCGGGCGTTGACAGCTACATGAAAAATGTTATTGCCAAGGCGAAGGAGGACGGCTATGTTCAGACTCTGTTCAAGCGCCGCCGCTATCTGCCCGAGCTTGCCGCGTCGAATGCTATGATCCGCAACTTCGGCGAGCGTGTCGCAAGGAATATGCCTATTCAGGGAACCGCCGCAGATATAATCAAAATTGCGATGGTTCGTGTCTACGACAGGCTTGAAAAAGAAAATCTCAAATCAAAGCTCATCATGCAGATCCATGACGAACTTATTGTCGAGGCTCCCGAAAATGAGCAGACGCAGGTTCAAAAAATCATCCGTGAAGAGATGGAAAATGCATGTAAGATGAAGGTAAAGCTCACCGCAGATGTGCATTGCGGCAAGAGCTGGTACGACGCAAAAGGATAATGCAAAATGAAGGTTGTTGTTACGGCAAGAAATTTCTCGACAGATGACAAAACAGCATTGCAAATGCTGCAGGATGCAGGCTTTGAGGTTGAGGATCACAGCAAAGAGGACATAGGCAGCGGCACGGACGAGGAGTATATACGTTCGCTTGTGCTTGACGCCTACGCAGTTATATGCGGTCCCGAAAAAGTAAGTAATAAAGCAATAGCTGAAAGCAAAAGTCTTAAAATCGTTTCCCGCCGAGGAATCGGCTACGATTCTATTGATATTGATTTCTGCAAAAAGAACGGCGTTGCAGTTGCCCGTGCGCTCGGTACGGTTGAAGGCTCGGTTGCAGAGAGCGTTATGGCTTATATCCTCTATTTTGCAAGACGAATCGACCTGCAAAGCGAGATCATGAACAAGGGCGAATGGAAGCGAATCTTGACCCCGGGCGCAAAAAGTCACACGCTCGGCCTTATCGGATTCGGAGGAATCGGCAAGGAAATCGCAAAGCGTGCCGTTCCGTTCGGTATGGACGTGCTTTACTATTGCCGCCACCCCAAGGATGAATTCTGTGCACATTACGCCGAGCTTGACGAGCTTCTCGCAAAAAGCGATTACGTTTCAATCAACGTTCCGCTTAACGAAAGCACCGTCAATATGATAGACAAAAAAATATTTTCAAAAATGAAGGACGGAGCAATTCTAATCAACACGGCAAGAAGCGGAATTGTTGACACAAATGCACTTGTCGATGCGTTGAAATCGGGCAAGCTCTCGGGTGCGGCAATTGATGTCTTTGACAATGAGCCTTGCACGGACTCCCCTCTTATCGGTTTGCCGAATGTTGTCTTAACACCTCACACAGCTCCTTTTACAAAAGAAAATTTCCGTGAAATGAACAACAGGGCTGCCAAAAGCGTTATTGAATTCTTTAACGGAACGCTTGACAGCCGCTATCTGATAGGATGATAATATGACAATTACCTTTGTTTGCACAGGCAATACCTGCCGCAGCGCAATGGCAGAGGGCATTTGCAAAAGGCTCATTGCCGACAGAAAAATTGAAAACATAACCTGTCAAAGCTGCGGTCTCGGCGCATTTACGGGCGACAGTGCATCGCCGCTTGCCGTTTGGGCGGCAAGAATGCACGGTGCGGACATTTCCGACCACCGTTCAAGGCAGATCAACCAATATATTTTTGACGAAACCGACCTCATGGTCTGCATGACGAAGGCACATAAGCAGGCAATAATGACGCTAAATCCGAAATTCAAGGTCATTGTTCCCGAGCCCGAAATCTCCGACCCTTACGGCGGTGACGAGGACATTTACTCCGCCTGTGCGGATCAGATTGAAAGCTTCGTTTCAAGGCTTCTCGATGCCCTGACTGCCGAAATCAAGTCCATGTCCGCCGAGCACGTTTCCGACATTGCCGAGATAGAAAAACTCTGCTTCTCCGCTCCGTGGACGGAAAAAGGGATAGCCGAGGAGCTTGACAATGAAAACGCTCGTTTTCTCGTCGCTCAGTCGGGCAAAAATGTTCTCGGCTACATCGGCGTTCACGAGGTTTGCGGCGAGGCGTACATTGACAATATCGCAGTACGCCCCGATTACAGGCGGCTCGGCATCGGCGAAAAGCTTCTAAAAACGGCGCAGGAAAATGCGTTCGGCAGGAAGTGTGAATTCATCACTCTTGAGGTTCGCAGAAGCAACGAAAAAGCGATTTCGCTATATAAAAAGCTCGGCTACCAAACGGCAGGCGAGCGTAAAAATTTCTATACAAATCCCGCCGAAGATGCGGTCATCATGACATTGAAAGAATGTGATATCAAATGAAAATATTATCCCTCGAATCCTCGTGTGACGAGACTGCGGCCGCCGTCGTTGAGGACGGCAGAAAGGTACTGTCAAGCGTTGTAGCTTCTCAGGTGCAGGAACATATTATCTACGGCGGAGTTGTGCCCGAGATTGCATCGCGTCGCCATGTCGAAGCCGTTTCGGGTGTTGTCAACAAGGCTCTGAGTGATGCCGGCTGTACACTTGACGACATTTCGGCAATCGCCGTTACATATGCGCCCGGACTTATCGGCGCACTTTTGGTCGGTGTGAATTATGCAAAGGGTTTGTCGCTTGCGAGCGGAATTCCGCTTGTTCCCGTTCATCACCTGCGCTCACACATTGCCGCAAACTACATCACCCACCCCGAGCTTGAGCCTGAATTTCTCTGCCTCGTTGTTTCGGGCGGACACAGTCACATTGTCGAGGTTAAGGACTATACGAAATTTAAAATCGTCGGCTACACGCATGACGATGCGGCAGGCGAAGCAATGGATAAAGCGGCAAGAGCGATGGGTCTGCCCTACCCCGGCGGTCTTAACCTTGACCGTGTTGCAAAGGGCGGCGACCCGACGGCATACAAAATGCCGCACCCGAGAGTTGACGGCGCACCTTACGATTTCAGCTTTTCAGGACTGAAAACCGCCGCATTGAACACCATAAATATTGCAAAGCAGAAGGGCGAGGAGATAAACGTTCCCGACCTTGGCGCATCGTATATCAAGGCGGTTGTACACTGCCTGACCGAAAATACGGAGAAAGCGGCAAAGGACCTCGGTTATAAAAAGATCGTGCTTGCCGGCGGCGTTTCGGCCAACTCGGTTCTCCGCAGGGATATGGAGGCTCTTTGCAAAAAGAACGGCTGGGAGCTTTTTGCCCCCGAGCTTAAATATTGCGGCGACAACGGTGCAATGGTCGGTGCACAGGGCTATTATGAATTCATCGGTGGCAATACCGCCGATATGTCATTGAACGCCTATGCGACGATGAGTATTGAATAAAAAAATTTCAGCCGCAAAGCAAATTGTGATGCTTGCTTTGCGGCTGTCTTTATTTATTGTCTTTTGATTTGTTCTTTCCTGTCAGCTTATTCAAAATTGTTGCACAAATTATTATAATTCCTATAACAATAAAAATTCCAAGCATACCTTTTCCCATATACGGGAGCGTTTCTATGAAAGCGTACGGATTAAAACCTAATAAATTCATAAATAAATCTCCTTTCATCATGCAAAAAAGTTAAGTATGAGTCCGCCGGCAATTACCGAGGCAATCTGACCCGAAACATTAACGCCCATCGACTGCATAAGCAAAAAGTTTTGAGGATCCTCGGCAAGGCCCATTTTGTGAACAACACGGCCCGACATCGGGAAAGCCGAAATTCCGGCGGCACCAATCATAGGATTGATTTTTTCCTTGAGGAAAAGATTTAAAAATTTTGCAAAAATAACACCGCCTGCAGTATCGAATATAAACGCTATAAATCCGAGGCCGAGAATAAGCAGCGTCTCCCTCCGAAGAAATTTGTCAAACTGCATCTGAGTCGCAATGGTAATTCCGAGGAAAATCGTGACAAGATTTGCAAGCACTCTTTGCGCCGTTTCAGACAGCGAATCAAGCACACCGCATTCACGGATAAGATTTCCGAACATGAGAAATCCTACGAGTGCAACGGAGTTCGGTGAAACAACTCCGGCAATTATTGTTATCACAATCGGGAACAGTATTTTTGTAAGCTTTGAAACCTGACTCGGCTTATATTTCATTCGTATTTTTCGCTCTTTTTCCGTTGTAAGCAGCTTTATTACCGGCGGCTGAATGATAGGTACAAGTGCCATATATGAATATGCCGCAACCATTATTGCGCCGAGATATTTCGAATCCAGCATTTGAGCAACCACTATTGCGGTCGGGCCGTCTGCCGCTCCGATCGTTGCTATCGACGCAGCGTCCTTTATGTCAAAAAACATTGACGATGTGCAAAGGGTAAAAAATATTCCGAACTGCGCTGCCGCACCGAATATCATCAGCTTCGGATTTGCAAGAATCGGTCCGAAATCGATCATTGCCCCTATGCCGATAAAAAGTATCAGCGGAAAAAGCTCATTTGCGATTCCTGACTTGTAGAGAATACTTAGCGCACCCTCCTGCGGCAAGCCGTTTACCACACGGTCAACCACTCCCGAGAGCGGAAGGTTAACAAGAATAACGCCGAAGCCTATCGGCAAAAGCAGCGTCGGTTCCATATTCTTTTTGATTGCAAGAAAAATCAGCAATCCGCCTATCGCCCACATGATGAGCATTCTGTAATCAAAATTATCTACGGCATTTTGATACAGAAAAGAGAAAAAATCCATAAACAAACTCCTTTTTAAAAATTTTTGGAAGAATCGGCATAAAAAAAGAGACTTCTACTGCAATAGTAATAAAAGTCTCGTCGTTTAATACAAAAGCGGGTCTTTTTGACCGAATTGACGCTGAATGTAACGGTTTTCGCCGACTACTCCCTTTCGGTGATTATAAATATACCATATATTTTTAAATTATGCAAGCTTTTTTCTGTTTTATCCTTATATTTTCTTCTGGTAAACTAAAAATCATATTAATAATCAATCATCACTTTGTCGAATATTCCGTTTAAAAAGATCCTGAACCTCTGCTTTTCATCAGCGCAAAAAGCAATCTGTACATTTTGTTTTTAAGCAAGCGGAATTTCAGAACGGTCATTCTTGACGAACCGTAATCGGCATCGCTATCAATCGCAGTTTTATAAATATCGGTATCGGCCACTGATTTGACCGTGCCGATTTTTTCTTTCATGTTCAAATCGGAACTTGAAAGTCCGAGCAAAAGTGTATTGACAACTTTTCTTGCATATGCCTTCCACATCGCTTTTACTTCGGCGTCAAAATATCCGTCATCAATAATCATCGCTTTCACGTCCGAAAGCGAATCGGAATTGAGTCTGAATGAGTCGAGGTCAAAGCTGTGAGAAAGACTCGAGCCGAGGTTTCGATAATGATACATCGGTCGCTGAAGATAATAGCCTGTTTTCATTTTGTAAACCTGAATTGCCGATTGGAACCAATCCTCGCCGTGGCACATCGAAAGATATTTCAAAAAGTCAAACGACCTGCCGTAAATTTCTCTGCGGCAGCATTTTGTGCAAAGGGAATTCATGCAGCGATTCAGCAAAATCAAATACAATTCTTTTTTATTTTTTTCATCGTAAAAGCAGCTTTTTTCCGCCATCTTTTTTATTGTAACCTTGCCCGTTTTGTTGTCAAAAATCGACAGATCGAACATGACAATATCGCAGGAATATTTTTCAAAAATTCCGTCAACCGTTTCAATTAAATCATGATCAATTATGTCATCGCAATCAACGGTCAGAATATAATCTCCCGTTGAATTTTCAAAAGCGGTTTTACGGGCAACGTTTACTCCTTCGTTTGCCTTGTGAATAACCTTAACTCTGCTGTCTTTTCGGGCATATTTATCACATATTTTTCCGCTTGAATCCGTCGAGGCGTCATCGACAACAACCACCTCAAAATCGTTAAAGGTCTGGCACAAAATCGAATTGAAGCATTCATCGAGATATTTTTCACTGTTGTAAACCGTCAGCAAAACACTGTATTTCGGCATTGGCTCACCTCTTTTTCACAAAGCGAAATTCGCTTATCATAAAGCCGTCGAGCGGCTCTGTAATTTCAAGCTCGGCACAACCGTTTTGCAAAAAATCTTTCGGCACGTCATAGACAATACTTTGATATCCGTCGGCAAGGAATTTCTTTTCGTACTCCCCGTCACGTCTGCCGCCGAACTGCGGCCCGTCATAAATAACGTTGCCGTTCACTGTAATTTTATGATGATTTATTTTTTCGTTCGGGCGTGATTTATATGTCACTCGCAGCTCGTAATCGCCGCCTGTCAGTCCCGCAACATTACAGTTAAAATTGAAATGGTCATAAACCTTGGTAATGCACATCGGAAGCCTTGCATCGGCATTATCGTCCCCTTGGAAATTCATATAGAATTCGCCCTTTTGCTTGCCGCAGACCTCAAAGCCGTGCTCGGCAAACGAGAAATAATACTCGTCCTTTTCAACCCTGTTCCTGTCAAATATTTCAGCAAGATAATCGCTGTCGGGGTGACTTTTGATTTTATTAAGAAGATAATTTCTGTCCGTCACGGGCATATCGATCGTGTCAAGAACACAACCTCTTTCGACATTCATTCCGCCGAAATGCTCAACATCAAGCTGCATTCCGATAAGATTAAAAAGCTTCTCTGCAAGCGGGAATAATTCCGCTCGCAAATCTTTATATTCTTCGTCAAAATCCGTTGAAAGAATTTCTTTTGCAAGCTCAATATTGCCTTTTCTTATCTGAGTCCTTGCGTCATCAATCAAATCAAGCTCAAAAATTCTTCTGTCGCGAACAATTTTGTCACAGCTCGCTCGGAAAAGGAAAAGAACATATCTCCAGTTTTTCATTAGCTTATCCGATTTCATTTCAATAAGCGCCCTGTAAACATTTTCAACCGACGAATTCTCAGCGGGGTCACCGTTCCAGCTCTGCTCCATTCCAAAAATCACGTCAACGATTTTTTCGCAGTCCTCGCCGTAGAAAAATGAACGTGCATAGTCCCTGAGAACCTCACGGAGATCGGCATCGGGGTCAAAATCAAGTGCGCCGAAAACGAATTTATTAACGTCGTCATTAACCCCTTCGGAATAAGAAACGCTGCCGCAAACATATTGCTTCGTCAGGCGGTGAATCAGTCTGTACTCGCTCGGTCTCGGGTTGATTGCTTCACGGCTGAGCGTTGCGGCATAGGCGTAGTGCCAATCGTCACGGTCAAAGTGAACGGGAATTTCACAGCGCAAATTGTGGCAAATATCCGGGTAGTATCTTATCGGGTATTTAACATCAACAAAGCGGCGCATTTCATCGAGCGTAAACGGATGATTCGGGCCGTAAATAAGTCCGTCGATTTCCTCGGGCATTTTTGCCATTTCTTTTATAAACCGTTTGCCCCAATCGGCATACTGATGCGGAGCCTGAGCCGACGGCCAAAGCTCAATGTCCGGAAATTCCTTTTGCAGATCTTTTTTTATTTTTTTGCAGCGCACAAAAAAGTCTTCAGCCTGCAGATCACCCGGGTCTCCTCCCGGCGGAAAATAAAAATTAAATTTCGGTATATTATGACAACAGCCGCAGAAATAATCGCTGCTTTCTTCGTCGGAAAGTCTCTTTGCATAAGCGCAGAAAATTGAAAAATTTATATCAAGTCTTTCGCAAATTTGCGATTTAATTTTTGTGATTTCTTCAAAGCTGTATTTCATCAAATCCGTGTGCTTTTCATCGTCGCCGAGACACGCCTCAACCGTGTTCGTTCCGAACATCATCAAATCACGGATATATCTTTCGTATTGCTTTTCGTCCCACGTCTCATATGTATTGTTCATGTCCGTATAGCTGAGCTGATGACCTCTTATGGGCATATACGGTGAATATTTTCCGCTTATATCTTTCGTCAGTGCAAGCTCACCGTCAATCACCCTGCATTTTCTGAGAAAGACAGAGTAGCCGTAAATCAAGCCTCGCAAACGATGCGCCGTAACCGTAATTTTTTCTTTTTCATGTTCAATCGAAAAATCTTCGCTTTCGCTCTCGTCAACGAGCTTCAGTTCAACGTAACAGTCGCCTGTTTTTTTGTCGAAAACGAGCGGCTTTTTACTTGTTCTGATTTCAATTTCTTCCGCGAAAAGCTCGGCGGCGAATTTTGCTTTTTCCCCGTCGGCAATTATTTTTATGTCTTTGAACATAAAAATCATTTCATCACAGCCTTGATTATTTTTTCAATTTAGTATATCATAAAACAAGGCAATTAAGCAATAGAAAGCGATGAAATAATGATTGAAAAAATTCACGAAAAAAACGTCTGGGATTCGTTAATAAAAACAACTCTTCCCATCGTTATTTACGGCATGGGAAACGGAGCGGATATGATTATCGAAAAGCTTCAAAGCATCGGCGTTGATTTTGCCGATATTTTTGCGAGCGACGAGTTTGTAAGGGGTCACAGCTTCCACGGCAAAAAGGTGCTGAAATATTCAGAAGTTCAGGAGAAATACAATGATTTCGTTATTGTAATGGCATTTGCGGTTCATGACAAAAAAATGCTTGCGAGAGTTAAGGAGCTTTCAAAGGAACACACGCTTTATTTTCCCGACGTTCCCGTTGTCGGCGACGGAATTTTTTCAAGAGAATATATTAAAGAACATGACAGCGAATTTGATAAAGCGTATTCTCTTTTGAGCGATGAAAAATCACGGCAAAGTTATATTGATGTTCTCAATTTTAAAGTCAGCGGTAAAACGGAATATCTCTTTAAATGCGAGAGAGAAAAAGAAGAAATATATTCCGATTATCTTCGCCCGGGCGATAATGAAATTATCATGGATCTCGGCGCATACGACGGTGACACGATAAGAGAATTACTCAACGTAACCGATAACAAATATCAAAAAATTTATGCCGTTGAGGCCGATGAAAAAAATTTCAAAAAGCTATTCGACAAAACATCCGAGCTTTCAAGAATCGAGAGATTTAATCTTGCGGCATGGGATAAAAAAGAAACCCTCTTCTTTGAAAAGAAAAAGGGAAGAAATTCAAAGCTTTCATCGTTCGGCAAAATTAAAGTTGATGCAAACAGCGTTGACGGTATTCTCAAGGGAGAAGAAATTACTCTGTTAAAAATGGACATAGAAGGCAGCGAAGAGAAGGCACTTGACGGAGCCGTGAAAACAATAAAAACCTTTCGCCCTAAGCTTTATGTTTGCGCCTATCATCGCAACAGCGACCTGTTCGCTCTGCCGCTGAAAATCAGCTCGATATGTCGGGATTACAGAATTTATTTTGCTCATCATCCTTACGTCCCTGCATGGGAATCAAATTTTTATTGTTGTATTGATTAGTCTGTTAATCCATGATATAATTACAGCGAAAAATACTTAAAAAGGAGTGAGCCGATGAGCAATCCGAAAGGCAAAGCATTACCTGATCTTATTTCAATGTATCTTATAATGCTTGTAATATACTGTTTGGATGTGTTTTTTCTCAAATCCGATCTCACGGTTCTCGGCGATAATTTTTATTCGCGTTTTCTTTGCTTAACAGTACTTTTGATGACAGTTGTATTCAAAAGGGAACACTTCATAACCTTTGGTATACGCAGAAAAGCAACTAAACTGAAATCCGCATTTATTTTCGGCACATTTTTTTCCGTTGTTCCGATTGCAACTGTTTCAATACTTGAATATATATTTTTTAAGATACTCCATCCAAATGCCATTGATATCAATTTCACTCCTCCGAGCCTCAGCTATGTGCAAACCGAGGGATATCTCACACCGGCTTTATGTATTGCGATTTATATTTTGACTTCTCTTTTTGCCGCCTGCTTCAAGGAGATGTTTTTCCGCGGATTTTTGCTCCACAAGCTTGAGAAGCTTACGACCCTTAAGGTAGCAAACATTTTTCAGGCACTTCTTTACATGACATTCGTTATTCCGAAATTGATACGAAATTTTGCCATGAACTACTACAGTGAGGATATTGTAAAGCTTGCGACATTTGTAGTTATTTTTTATCTTGTTCACGAGTTTATAACGGGTTTGAAATGGGGCATGCTTGCAAAAGTAAGCGGAGCGGTATATATTTCGATTATCGACAACTTTCTTTATGTTTTCCTTGCAAACAGCCTCCATATTGTAGATCAAAGCACCAAATGGCTCTTTATGATCCATATGCTTGCAACTCAGCTTATCTCCCTTGCTTTGGTTGCAATATATTGTAAAAAAGCTTCTTCAGCCAAATCCGTCGAAGAAAAAACAAGCGAAAAAAAATCAACCGTCGCAGCAAAAGAAAAAACAAAAAATCCAGCGCCGATTGAAACGCATGAGGAAAAAGAAGTAATTAACGCTGAGGCTTTCAACGATAAAGCCGAGATAAGCCCGAGTCAATTCAAAGAGATTATAAAAGAAAACACTGTTCAATCCGCCTTGCCGCATAACGGGGAGCTTTCCGAGGAGGAAATCGACAGTTATCTTAAGGATTTCGGTAAGCCGAAGGGACAATATAATCCGCCTAAGACTTCAAAACCCGATATGACAAGGGAAAACGTTGAAAGCTTTGACGTAGATGATTTTCTTAAAGGCTTTTCAAATTCTTAAGGCATTCACGGCAATCTGTGAATTTCGACTTAAAACAAAAAAGGAGCTGTACCGTTGTTCGCTTTTACGAACTCTGATACAGCTCCTCAATTATTCGGTAATTAGCCCTCTTCCTTCATCTTTGCAAAGCACTCGCTGCAATATACAGGACGGTCTTCTCTCGGACGGAAAGGAACCTTAGCTACGCCGCCGCAGTTAGCGCATGTTGCCTCGAACATTTCGCGCTCGCCTCTGACTGCATTCTTTCTTGCATCACGGCAAGCCTTGCAGCGCTGCGGCTCGTTAACAAAGCCTTTCTCAGCGTAGAACTCCTGCTCGCCTGCGGTGAAAGTGAACTCCTGACCGCAATCCTTACATACTAACGTCTTGTCTTCGTACATGATAATTTACCTCGCTAAATTTTATTTACGCTCTGCGCACGTCCTTAAACGTTATGTACAGCGCAGGCATAGGGGTATCATTTTTCCTTGAGCTTTTTTCTTGCCCTTTGCAAAGCATTGTCAACACTTTTGACGCTTATTGAAAGCATTTCGGCAATAGAACTGTAATTATGACCTCCGATATGGAGCCTCAGCACATCTTTTTCAAGATCCGTCAGCTTTTTTTCGATACTCTCGCTGAGATCTTCGAACCGTTCCTGCATAATTATCATCGTCTGCGGGTCAGACATATCGTCGCTGATTTCAACGCCGTCAATGTCAACATATCCGTTGAGCGGCATATGCTTGCTCCGCAGTTGATTTCGCACGGCGCTTTTGATGCGATTGGAAATGCAAACCGTTGCAAAGGTCTCAAACCTCACGCCCTCATCAGGGTCGTACCCGTAAACAGAACCGAGAAGACCTATCATGCCCTCCTGAATAAGATCGCTCCGGCTCATCGGACACCGTCCGACATAGCCTGTGGCAATGCACTCAACAGTCGGCGCAAGAGATGAAATCAGTTCATTCATTGCTGCTTTATCGCCGTAACGTGCCGCATAAACTTTATCCGAATTTATCGGAATTTTGCTCATACGCACACCTCACAGGACTAAGATACGTTTATATGATATCCCATTAATTAATCAATGTCAACAAAAAATCCGTTGTTTTCTCAATTTTTGAAGATTGTAACAAATTTAACAGATATTTTTTGGTCGTTTTAACAATTAAAATTGTACTAATATTGACACAAATATTTTAATTGCACAAACTTTTCATATTTTCAATGTGACAATCGCTCTGATACATAGATAATATTTGACTTTTTTTCGTCTATAATGTATAATTCAACCGCACCATGCTCTCACGGAGGGATAATTTTGACAGGATTCATTTTTCTTGACAAGCCCGAAGGACTTACGTCCTTTTTTGCGGCAAACAGAGTCAAGAGAATACTGAAAATAAATAAAACAGGGCACACCGGCACACTCGATCCAATGGCAACCGGCGTGCTTCCTGTCATGCTTGGCGGAGCGACGAGATTTTCACAGTACCTGCCGACTCACGACAAGACTTACCGTGCAAAAATTTTACTCGGCACCGTCACAGACACGCTCGATATAACAGGTACGGTGCTTCAGAAAAATCCTGTTAACGTCAGCGTTGACAGACTCAACGGGGTAATCAACCGTTTTGTCGGCTCAATAAGTCAGCTTCCTCCGATGTATTCCGCCGTTTCAAAGGACGGCATCAGATTATATAAGCTTGCCCGTCAGGGCATCGAAATAGAAAGAGAAGCAAGAAATGTGGTTATTCGCTATATAAAGCTTCTCGACGTTCCGGACGAAAACAACGAATTTGAGATCGAGGTCTCATGCAGTGCCGGAACATATATCCGCTCGCTTGCCGCCGATATAGGCTCTGAACTTGGCTGCGGGGCAGTAATAACCGCACTCAGACGCATTGAAGCCAACGGCGTTTCAATAGACAAAACCGTTACACTTGAAACCGTTCAGCAGCTTGCCGACGAAGGACGAATTGACGAACTGATCACCCCGTGTGACGAAATGCTTCGTTGCTACACTGCCGTCAATGTCAGCGAAAAGCAGGCGATACGCTTTGAAAACGGCGGAGAACTCGACCTCAACAGAATCAAGGGCGAAAAAAACGACGGCTTTTGCCGTGTTTATTCTCCCGCAAAGAAGTTCCTCGGATTAGGCAAAATCAGCCTTGCCGACGGGACGCTATATGTTGAAAAAAAATTAGTATATTGAGGTTGTTATTATTATGAAATGGTTTATTTTTTCTATTGCAGCTCTGCTTTGCTGGAGCTTTTCGGATTTATTTTCAAAAATCGGCTGCGCCGACTCAAAGGATAAACACAGCGCACTGAAGATGGTCACCGCAGTCGGTGTTGTTATGGGCCTTCATGCTGCATACACGCTTATTTTTACCGACGTTGACTTCACTTTTCAAACCATGCTCACCTATTTGCCCGTCTCATTCCTTTACATATCGTCAATGACGATCGGCTATGTCGGACTTCGTTTTATCGAGCTTTCGATTTCCTCTCCGATATGCAATTCATCCGGTTCATTGGCTTCTATTATCAGCATAATCACAGGAATGGCAGTACTTGTTAAGGCTCAGTACATTGCAATCGCCCTTGTTGCCATCGGCATTGTCGGACTCAGCATTGCTGAAATGACAGAGGATGATGACCTGAGAGCGGCACGTCAGAGCAAAAGCAACTATAAATATACAAAAAGTGTTCTCGCAATTCTCTTGCCGGTTATTTACTGCCTGCTTGATGCGCTCGGATCTTTTGCCGACAGCCTTGTTCTTGAAAAGCTTGATGAGGATGCCGCCAACACTTCATATGAACTGACATTCCTCATCTGCGGCATACTTTGCTTCATTTATGTTAAATTCATCAAGAAGGATAAGTTCTTTCCGAAAAAGGAAGCTCCGAAATATATCGGCGCAGCGTTTGAAACGGCAGGTCAGTTTGCATATATCTATGCCATTGCCGACAGTGAGCACTTTGCCCTCTCGGCGCCGATTATTTCCGCTTACTGCGCCGCATCCGTCCTCTGGGGCAGAATTTTCCTTAAAGAAAAGCTTTCGTGGAAACACTATGTGTGCATCCTTCTCACCGTCACCGGTATTGTTATAATGGGCGTTTATGACGGTTGATTTATGGAGCGGAAAAGATGAAAGGAAAAAGAAAATTATTTATAATAGCTGCAATAGTTTTGACAATTGTTGTTCTTAATTCAATATTTCTTGAGCACAGATATAATTTCACCGAGGTTTATTCCTTTGACAAGCCGCAGGAAATCAGCGAAGAGATGCAAAATATTTTCTGGTTTTCCGTCAGCGATTATGAGAACGGAGTCATAAGCACATCCCCGGAACGCTTGCGGGATATCGGCATAGATCCGTCAAAACTGGAGCTTGATACTTCGAAATACACATACATTGTGACAATCGGCTGTGATCTTGTTTCACTGAAAACGAGCTTTTGGCACTGCACGCTCAGGAAAGAATTTCCGCCATTTATGCCAAAGGAATACATAGGAACCGTACTGCTCAAAGAATCCGACAAAATAAAAATATATCGGATACGCAAAACAAATGTAGTATATGATTACCACGGATCAAACGATCCGAAATATGTAAAAATTATCAAATAACTTTAAGGGGCAGTTTACATTGAACCGCCCCTTATTTTTAGCTTTTCTTTCTGTAAACAAACGCTAATGCGACTCCAAGTATCAGAACACATGCATGCGGCAAGAACGATACCTGCGGCAATTGCCAAGAAGAGAAACGCAATGTCGAGCGGTTCTTTGATTGCCGTTCTGAATCTTACGATTGAAAGCGCACCGACCATACCGAGTGGAAGAACCACATTCGAGGTTACGGCAAGGATTACAAAGGTTGATATCATTGTCAGTGCCACAAGAGTTACGCCGAAGCTTGACGAATACATTACGCCGGCGAAGGTTTTTTTATAAATTAAAAAGATGAAAAGGCCTATGCCGAATGCAAGTGCCAGTGAAATCACCATATCGAGCGGTGAAACGGAGGTTATGTTCTCCAAAAAGCTGGATTTGAAAATGTCGTTAAAACTCATAAAAAGCAACTCCTTTTTTATTTTTTATTTCATCCGTAAACACGGCATGCCGCATATTTTGAAAAAGCCGATGTGCGTGTACTCGGAATCTGCACTATGTCTCTTATCAGTGACGGAAGCACTTCATTCCATTTGACCTCAAGAATTATCGGCGCATCCCCTGCCGGAACGGTTACGCAGTCGCTGTTGAAGAAATCCGTGCAGTTCATTCCGGTTCTGATGTTGTAGTCCATTGTCACCCTGACATTTCCGACCGGGAAAACGAACGGCTCACGTACGTAATCAACGATTGTTTTCGGTCTCAGCCCGAGCGTTTCGGTTTTTATTCTGAAATCCTTCAAAAGTTCATTCCCGCCGTTGTCAAAGTCATTTCCGTTGACGATTGCCATTGCCTGCTCCCGATCAACAACTGTCTGTTCCTTTGCACAAAGCCCGTTAACCTTTATCTTTTTTTCAAGAAAAATCAAAGATGTGTCGCCGTTGTAGCATCGAAGGCGGAACTTTTCACGTCGGTCAATACCGTTCACCTTTTCAAGCAAAGCCTTGTCGTCAAGATTATCAAAATAAAGACTGCGAATCTTGTATCTTCCGTTGATTGCGTGAGGGTCCCGCTGCATAACAGCCGACAGCCTCGACCTCAAAGCGAGCATATCGCAATAGCCTATCTCGTGCTTAATTTCGTGTCTGAAGTTCATGTTTATCACTCCCTTGCTGTTTTTGTTGTCTATAGCATAACGGGCTTACCTTAGCTGAAGTTTAGAGAATAAATTTTTTGCAAAAAAAAATTGCCCACAAAAAATGAGCAAAATAAAAAGCAGATAACCGAAGTTACCTGCTTCATTTGTTTTGAATTTTAATCAATACTTGAACATGAAGAAAATCGTAATGCCAAGTGTAAGAATAAAGAAAACGATTGCAGAAATTCTTGTAAGCTTAACGAGCTTCTGTTCCATAGTTCTGCCCTTACTCTTGCCGAAAAATGTGTCGGCACCGCCGGAAATAGCTCCCGAAAGGCCTGCCGAACGGCTCTCCTGAAGAAGAACAACAATTATAAGGAAAATCGCAAGAATTATAAGAACTGCTCCGAATACATACTGCAAAGCACTCATAATCAAACCTCCATAAGTATTTTTACCGATTTATTTTAGCACACACTTTCACAAAATGCAATAGCAATTACCATAATTTTTTCAGAAAGCAAAGTATTTCAATGAATTATTGCAAAAAATCGGTTCATTATAATATCAGGCGGCAAAAAACAAGCCGCCGTCAGCGGAAATTATAAATAACCGGCGTTTGCAGTTTTCCGCTGTTCGCCGTTCACTTTTTAAAGTGAGCGGCGATTTTTTTCGGACAATATCGCACAAATTGAGATGTGCGAATTGCGTAGCAAAATTTTTCGTCGATTTGTGCGGTGTTGCCTTTATATCAGTGAAAGCTGTTCACCGGCGTCCTCTGCGCTCAGGGTTGCTCCCGAGGCAGGAAGATTTTTCGTCTTGTATCTGTAGGGCTTTGCAAATTCGCCCTTGCGATAATCCCTGACGAGTTTAACAACATGACCCTTTTTCAGCGTCATGACCGCAACACCCTGAGTGTCCTTGGTTGTCTTTGGAACTATTGCCCCTGTGTTGAACAGCAGCAGCTTGCCTGCCGTTGATTCAATCACAAGATCGCAGTCCTCTTCAATCTTTCTTATTGCCGCTATGGGTGACTTGTTACTGTATGCCTTGATAAGCTTCTTTCTGTTCGTTTTGGTCTGATATGACGCAAGGTCAACCTTTGCAACCTTTCCGTTTTCAAAGAAGAACATTACATATCCCTTGTAGTCGAGCGTTGAAACCATGTAAATTGCGTTTTCGCCGCTGTCCATCTGGAGTTTATTTGCAACGAAATCGCCGAGCTGGCTCGCTTTGCCGAGGTCAAAATCGGCAGCCTTTGCTTTATATACCTGACACTGATCCGTAAAGAACAGCAAATCCGTATTATTAGTCGCTTCGATTTCAAGCAGCATTTCGTCGCCCTCTTTGAGCTTCTGCTCGCCGCTCATTCTGAGCGCCTGCGGCGTTATCTTCTTGAAATAGCCCTCCTTTGAGAAGAAAAGATTGACAGGAAAATCGGGAATTTCCTCCTCGGTCTCCTCCTCAGCTACTTCTGAAGCGAATATGATCCGGGTTTTTCTGTCCTGACCGTATTTATTTACAACATCGGTCAGCTCATTGACAAGAATCTTCTTTATCTTCGACTTATGAGCTAAGATATCCTCCATTTTTTCAATGTCGGCTCTGAGCTGTTCGATATCCTGCGTTCTCTTGAGAATATACTCACGGTTGAGGTGACGAAGCTTTATCTCGGCAACATAATTCGCCTGAATTTCATCAATACCGAAGCCAATCATCAAATTGGGAACAACTTCGCTTTCTTCCTCGGTCGAGCGGATTATTTTAATCGCCTTGTCGATATCAAGAAGAATCTTTTGCAAACCTTCAAGCAAATGAAGCTTGTCTTTAGCCTTGCTCAAATCAAAATAAACTCTGCGCTTGACACATTCTGTTCTGAATGCTATCCACTCGTTGAGTATCTCGCCGACTCCCATGACCCTCGGCGCACCCGCAATCAGTACATTAAAGTTGCAGGAGAATGTATCCTCGAGAGGAGTAGCCTTATAAAGCTTCTGCATGAGCTTGTCGGGATCCGTGCCTTTTTTGAGGTCGATTGTAATTTTAAGTCCCGACTTGTCCGTTTCGTCACGGATATCGCTGATTTCACGCAGAGATCCGGACTTGAATTTTTCGATAACCTTGTCGATAATCGCTTCGGCAGTCGTTGTCGGCGGAATTTCGGTGATATCAATGCACTTTCCGTCTTTATCGTAATTATACTTCGCTCTTATCTTGAAGCCGCCGCGACCTGTTTTGTAAATCGTGTCAATAACATCTCTGTCATAGAGAAGAAGTCCGCCGCCGGCGAAATCCGGAGCCTTAAGCGTTTCGGAAATATCGGCTTCGGGATCTTTAATGAGCGCAATCGTCGTTTCACAAAGCTCACGAAGGTTGAACGGACAAATTGAGCTTGCCATACCTACGGCAATACCTGTCGTCGGGTTGGCGAGAATACTCGGAAAGCGCACAGGCAAAAGGCTCGGCTCTTTCATTGTGTTGTCGTAGTTATCGACAAAATCCACCGTATCCTTATCAATTTCGGCAAAAAGCTCCGTACAGATCGGTGCGAGCTTTGCCTCTGTATATCTCGGAGCCGCCCACTGCATATCTCTTGAATACGCCTTGCCGAAGTTACCCTTTGAGTCAACAAACGGGTGCAAAAGCGCTTCGTAGCCTCTCGAAAGGCGAACCATCGTATCGTAAATCGCAGCGTCGCCGTGGGGATTGAGCTTCATAGTTTGACCGACGATGTTCGCCGATTTTGTCCTTGCTCCGTTGATAAGCCCCATTTTATACATTGTATAAAGGAGCTTTCTGTGAGAGGGCTTGAAACCGTCAATCTCGGGAATTGCACGGGAAAGAATAACGCTCATTGCATATGGCATATAGTTCGTTTCAAGCGTATCGGTGATATTCTGACGTAAAACCTCGCCTGCGCCGAGAATATGGGTATTCTGATCCATTTTTTCAACGGGCTTTTCCGTTTTCTTTTTCTTAGCCATTCATACCACTCCTCTCAACTTAAATCGAGCATGTCGATATAAAGATGTCCGTTGTCGGCAATGTGCTCCTTACGTCCTGCAAGGTTGTCCCCGAGCAGCATATCAAATATCTGTGAAGTTCTCTCTGCGTCCTCGGGAAGAATCTCGACAAGGCGGCGAGTCTCGGGATTCATTGTCGTCATCCACATCATATCCGCCTCATTTTCACCGAGTCCCTTTGAACGCTGAATTGTATATTTCTGATTTCCTATCTCCTCAAGAGCCTGCGCTTTCTCCTTTTCGGTATAGGCAAACCATACCTGATCCTTCGTGTTGATTTCGTAAAGCGGAGTTTCCGCAATAAAGACCTTGCCTTCCTCGATGAGGGTCGGCATAAGTCTGTATATCATCGTTAAAATAAGCGTTCTTATCTGAAAACCGTCAACGTCGGCATCTGTACATATAATGACCTTATTGTATCTGAGCATATCGAGATTGAACTGTGCAAGACCCTTCATCGCCTTGCTCTTGACCTCAACGCCGCAGCCGAGTACTTTAATAAGATCTGTTATGATCTCGCTCTTAAAAATTCTGTCGTACTCAACCTTCAGACAATTGAGTATCTTACCTCTGACGGGCATGAGTGCCTGAAATTCAGAGTTTCTCGCCTGCTTACAGGCACCGAGAGCAGAATCACCCTCAACGATAAAAAGCTCACGTTCGCTTGCGTCCTTTGTGCGGCAGTCAACAAACTTCTGAACTCTGTTTGCAAGGTCGTTTGAGGTTGAAAGCGTCTTTTTAAGGCTCTGACGTGTTGTTTCCGCCTTAACTCGGCTTCTCATGTTGACGAGCACCTGGTTGGCGATTTTCTCAGCCTCTGCCCTGTTCTCTATGAAATAGATTTCAAGCTGATGCTTGAAGAAATCCGTCATCGCTTCCTGAATAAATTTATTTGTAATAGCCTTTTTCGTCTGATTTTCGTATGAGGTCTGGGTTGAGAACGAGGAAATAACGAGAATCATACAGTCCTCGATATCCTCAAACTTAATTTTCGGGTCATTCTTTACATATTTTCCGTTCGCCTTGAGATAAGCGTCGATCTGATATGTGAACGCATTTCTGACCGCCTTTTCGGGTGCGCCGCCGTGCTCCAACCAGCTCGAATTGTGGTAATACTCCTTAAGCTGATTTTTGTTTGAGAAGCAAAGCGCCGAATTGATGAGCACCTTATAGTCATTGAGGTCGTCTCGGTCACGTCCGACACGCTCGGCTTTCCACGTCTGCACACTTGTCATTGCGTTATCGCCGGCAATCTCCTTGACGTAATCCGTGATACCGTCCGTATAGCAATATTCAAACGTTTCAAACTGAGTCTTGTTAAGCTGATTTTTGAGAATAAACTTAACGCCTGCGTTGACTATAGCCTGACGCTTAATAGTGCTCTGATAATATTCAAGCGGAATGTCGATATCGGTAAAGACCTTGAGATCCGGGCGCCATTTTATGCGTGAGCCCGTGTCCCTCTTGGTGTATTTTTCCTTTTCCATTTCGCCGACGGCCTTGCCTTTTTTGAAATTGAGCTTATAGCACCAGCCGTCACGATGAATTTCGGCTTCCATGTACTCCGAGGCGAACTGGGTAGCACAAAGTCCGAGTCCGTTAAGACCGAGTGAGTATTCATAGCTGCCGCCGTTGTTCGTGTTGTATTTGCCTCCCGCATAAAGAGTGCAGAAAACAAGGAACCAGTTATAGTTCTTTTCTTTCTCGTTATAGTCAACCGGAATTCCTCGGCCGAAGTCCTGAATTTCAACCGACTTGTCGAGAAAGCGCGTGATAATGATTTTATCGCCGAATCCCTCACGAGCCTCGTCAATTGAGTTTGACAAAATTTCAAAAACGGAATGCTGACAACCTTCCAATCCGTCGGAGCCGAAAATAACGGCAGGACGTTTACGAACCTGGTCGGGTCCCTTGAGCGCCACAATATCGTTATTTCCGTAGCTTGTCTTTTTTGCCATAAAAATGACCATTCCTTTCTCTAAAGCAATACTTTCCAAGATACAAAGTATATTTTACACTATATCTTGTGGTTTAGTCAAGCTTTTTTGCATATGAATATTCCCGCCCTGCAAGGTGCCAATGGGAGGCTTCTGCCGAACTTAACATCGACCTCTACGAATTGTGCTTTTACCGAACCTATACAACACATCTCAACGAAAACAAAAACTGCCCCGAAAAATCGGAGCAGTCTTTTTAAAAATTACAGCTTATTTAATAATCTCACCCATCATGCCGGGAGTTGCGAAAGCTGCGTTTGACTCATCTGTATCAATGTGCATTGCAAGGGCATACTTGGGGCTTACTCTTACAACAACATCACCGAAAACAAGCGAACGTCCGTTGGAGTTGATCTTAACGGAAACTATCTCCTTATCCTTGAGACCGAACTTTTCGGCATCCTCGGGAGTTGCATGAATGTGACGCTTTGCAACGATAACGCCCTCGCTGAGCTCGACCTCACCTGCGGGTCCTACCAGCTTGCATGCGCCGCTGCCTGCGATATCGCCCGACTCACGGCAGGGTGCGTTTACGCCGATTGAACGGGCGTCCGAAGCGGAAAGCTCAACCTGAGTCTCGGGACGTACTGGACCGAGAATCGATACAGCGGGAAAACTGCTCTTGGATCCGATAACCTGAACTCTTTCGTTTGAAGCGAACTGACCCGGCTGAGAAAGATCCTTCTTTTTGGTAAGCTCATATCCCTTGCCGAAGAGAGTTTCAAGAACTTCCTGTGTGACATGAACATGGCGAGCCGATGTTTCGACTAAAACCTGATTTGACATTTTAAACAACCTCACTTTTATTGGTTTCCGTCAATTATTATAAAACCTTATTATAAAAAATGCAACTGTTTTTATTATCATCTTTACTTTCTTATTTGTTGACGAATGGGTTTACAGATGATATAATATAAATATTGCGGATATCTGAGGGGGTAAATGCTTGATTACAAAGAAAATGAGCAGCACAATAAAATCCGTCGGATTTATTATGACCCTTATAATTGTTTTTTATCATTGCAATTACAGCGGTGAGCCCTTCGGCTCATTTGACGGCAAAGCAATCGGTATTGTCGATTCATCTGCCGAAGCTTTGGCTTTTGTTGCTATGTGTTGGTTCTTTTCAATCAGCGGGTTCCTGCTTTTTCGCAATCTGACTTTTAAGAATTATGCAGAGAAGTTAAAAAAACGTGCGGTTTCGCTTTTGGTGCCGTATTTCATCTGGGAATTTGCCGCAGTTGTTCCGCTGATCGTTATACCGCTCATACGTCACAGCTCAATTGTTTATTCCAAGCTTTTTCAAGATTTGCTCTGCGGCGTATTTCTGATGAAAAGCCTGCCGCCGAACGGTGCGCTTTGGTATCTCTACGCACTGTTTTTGCTGACCGCTTTATCGCCGCTTTTTCTTTTGCTATTCAAAAATAAAAACATCGGCTGGGTCGCAACCGTGGCTTTGACCGTGCTTATATATTGCCTGGACAACATCGTTAGCAGGCAAATTCTTTCCTACGGATATATCAGGCTGGTTTTTTCATATCTCCCGTCGTTTCTCATCGGAGCGTTTATGGGTCATTTCTCGGAGAATTCCGACGGAACCGATAAGATAAAATATATCCTGTCTCTGCTTCTTGCAGGCATACTTTTTGAAGGGGCTTTCACGGGAATTGCAAAGGATTCGCTTGTCAGAATTCTTCCGGTGCTGATTTTGTATTTTATGCCTGACCTTACGGCTTTTGAAGGCAAAAAAGCTTATCGAATTTCATTTCTCGTCTATGCAATTCATCAGCCGCTTCTTGAATTCAGGCGATTTTTGATCCCGGTCGTGTCAAAAATACCGTATGCGTTCTTTGCAAGCCTTACGCTTCGCTTTTTATTCATTATAATTATAATTGCCGCTGCAGCGTTCATTCACTTTGTGCTCGGAAAAATCGCTCCCAAGCTGTTAAATATCGTTACAGGCGGAAGATCATAAAAAAATAAGGTGCTAAAATGAAGAAAAAAACATTGAATTCAATCCCGAAATTACCTACCGCCGTTCAAGTGACATGGTATGTGTGTCGAGGGCTCCTTTTCATATGGGGCGCAGTCATGCTTTTAACCGGCTACACAACGGAATTTCTTGAGGCGGTTTTTGCGATAATTTTTACTTTTCTGTGGGATCTCTTTCAGCTTCTCGGAGGAAAAACTTTTATCACACTCTTTCCGCACCGTGTGCAGACGATGCTCAATCTTTTGATATGCTTCGGCGTCGTCGTAGGCTCTACCATCAATAAATTCACAACCTTTGAGCACATAGACATTCCCGAGCATTTCTTTGCAGGCTATATCGCCGCCGCAGGCAGCTATGAGCTCGCCGTCATAATCCAAAGCAGACAGCCAAAGGACAAGAAGCTCAGTCCGGCGCTTGCCGCAATGTTCGGTCTTGCGTTTTCCGTAATGCTCCTGACAGGCTGGGAGTTTTACGAATTCACAATGGACAGGCTCTACGGTCTTAATCTTCAGCGCTCGGGCTTCAATACCGAGGCGGGACTCATCGACACAATGATCGACCTTATAATAGGTGCGGCAGGCTCACTCACCGGAATGTTTATCACGGCGTTCTCAAAAGCGGGATTTTTCAAAAAGAAAGGCAAAAAGAATGAACAGAAGCACAACTAAAATTATTGCTCTCGTCCTCGCAGGACTGATGATTCTCGGAACTCTGACAGGCATCATTACCACGTTGCTCCATTGACATATAACGGGCAATTTGATAAAATAAAATTATACGGACAAAGGCAACACAGCACAAATTGTTTTAAGAAAGGATAGTGAACGTAATGAAAAACGGCATAAAACGTATCGGCGCATTGCTTATGATAGTTGCGCTGTGCTTCTCTGTTGCGTTTGAAGCGGCGGCGGCCGGCTATCCCGACTACTATCCGAATACTCACAGAAACACCGGTTCGCACATTGCAGACTTAATAGGTGTTGCAAAAACCCAGCTTGGTTATACGGAACTTGACAGCTCCGGTAATCCGATTTCATCCGCAAGCGACGGCGGCTATACAAAATACGGTGCTTCCTTCGGTGAGCCGAACGGCGCATGGTGCGCTTACTTCATATCCTGGTGCGCTTCTCAGGCAGGTATCCCCTCCTCTGTCGTTCCTCGGCTCGGCAACTGCGTAACGCTTACCGACTGGTATCAAAGCAGGTCGATTTATTATTCACGCTCCTCGGGTTATATTCCCAAACCGGGCGATATGGTATTCTTTAATTGGAGCGGCGGCTCAAGTGCACAACACATTGGAATCGTAACCGGCGTTTCCGGCGGCAGTCTCTATACCATCGAGGGCAACACGGGCGGCGACGAGGGCTATATGTGCAACGGCAGAACAAGAGAGCTGAATGCCTCCTATGTCCTCGGCTACGGAGTTCCGAAATATAACGACGCTTCAACCTATGTCGGCTCATACGCCTTTGCGGCTTCCGTTTCTTCCTCGGGCGGCTCGCATTCCAATTCAACCGCATACGGAAGTAATCTCTCGGTTGTAACCACCACGGCGACAGGTATAACAAGCAGCGACGCAACGCTGAACGGTTCGATCAGGAATACGGGCGGAAACTATGTTTCGGCGGCAGGCTTCTACTTCGGCGCTGACAAAAATGACCTTACAAAATATCCCGTTGTTTCGTCATCATCAAGCAAGGAAATTCCGCTGAGCATGAGCGTTTCAAAAAAATTCGGCAAGCTTAAGCCGAAAACCACATACTATTACAGAGCGTATGCCACGATAAACGGCAATCTTTACACGGGCCCGATGTATGCCGTTGTAACGGTCAGTGACGTTCCTCAGCAGCTTGTTCTCAGCGAAACCTCAATTAACGTGGGTATCGGTCAGACTGCCGAAATCATGTGGGCGCAGCTCCCTGTCGGCTCGACCGATAAAGGCGTAACATGGCAATCCTCGGATCCGAGCATTGCCGTTATCAGCAATACAGGAATTATAACCGGCATGGGCTACGGCAAGGTTACTCTCACGGCAACGACAAATTACGGTTCGGCTTTTTCCTCGGTTGACGTCAACGTTCTGATCGGCAAGCCGCAGAATATCAAGCTGACAAATATTGCCAAGGACGAAATAGGCATAAGCTGGGATAAGGTTGACAAAGCAAAGGGTTACATAATTTACCGATGCGAAAGCTCAAACGGTAAATTCAAGGAACATAAAAAGCTTGACAGCAGCACAACAAGCTACATTGATAAGGACGTTAAAGAGGGTCACAGATATTATTACAAGCTCAAGACCCTTGCTGATAAAGAAAAATATGACAGCGATATTACCGAAATCATGTACATCACGGCAAAGCTTCCTGCGCCGGTTGTTTCAAAGGTCGAAAATGATAAAAACGGCTTTGGAAATCTCACATGGAGCAAGGTCGACGGAGCGGAAAAATATGTTGTTTACCGTTCAAGAACCGTTGACGGCGTTTATGTTGCAATCAGCGACGTAAGAGGTACGAGCTTCACCGACTTCTCTGCAAATCGGTCGGGCGAATACTTCTACAAGATAGTCGCTTACGCAGCCAACGAAAAGGCGACAAGCTCATTTTCCGAGGTTGCTACGGTGGCGATCACGGGCGCATATGCCGACGACAATGAAATTGAAACGGTAAGAACGCTCGAACGTCAGCGGGAAAAACAGTTTGACGAAGAAAATGTTTTCACGAGCAAAACAGGTTTACTTAACATAATATAACTTATCTTATCGGCAGTACCTTTTTCGGTGCTGTCGATTTGTTTTAATTGTTGCTTTTAATGCTCGATTATTATATAATTATGTCATTAAAGCACGGAGGAAAATGGAAAATATGCTCAGACTTGTAACAGGACGGATCGGCTGCGGCAAAACCGCACGCATTTATGAAGAAATTCGCAAAATAACCGAACAGGGCGGCGAGGTTACACTCGTCGTTCCGGAGCAGTATTCCTTCCATACGGAGAAAAAAATGCTTGAAATGCTCGGTGCTCGGGGTGCCGACAGGGTCAATGTTGTCAGCTTCTCTTTCCTTGCAAAGAATCTTTTGAAGAAATACGGTTTGAATTCCGAAAAGTCTCTTGACGACAGCACCCGTGCCATGCTGATGAGTGTCGCTCTCGACGAAGCGGGTGACGATTTGCAGGTCTATTCACGCCACAGATACAGTCCGGCCGTAATTTTGCAGATGCTCAAAGCTCTTAAAGATTTCCGTCAGTGCTCTGTGACCTCCGATAAAATCGAAGAGACGCTCACAAAGCTGAAGCCGTCGCTTCTTAAAGATAAGCTCGGCGAAATACTGCTTATCGACAGGACATACACCGCACTGGTTGAGCAGAATTATTTTGACGATGACTGTGCGCTTGATATTCTTTGCGACGTTTTGGATGAACACAGAGATTTTGACGGTGCAGAGGTTTTCGTTGACGGCTTTCGCGGCTTCACGGCGCAGGAATATGCCGTGCTCGAAAAAATTATGCACCAATCCGCCGAAACTTGGGTGACGCTTTGCGTTGACAAAGCAGATGATGAATTCGGCGTTTTTGCCCACACGTTCAGAACAAAGCGCAAGCTCATCCGCTGTGCACAAAAGAGCGGAACAGATATTGCGAAGCCTGAGCTTCTCACCCGTGACGGCAGCATTGACCCCGAGCTTAATGCCCTTGAAAAAGGTCTCTACTCGGGCGGTGCCGAAATATACGGTGAAAAAACGAAAAAAATCACGCTTTGCTCGGCGGAGGATTTTGAAAGCGAATGTGAGTTCGTCGCTTGCACGATCAAAAGACTCATCAGAACCGAAAACATTCGTTGCCGTGACATTGCCGTAATTTCGCGAAGCGAAAATAATTATTCAAGGCAGATTCGCTCTGCCCTTATCAAGAACGGCGTCCCCGTTTTCGAGGACAAGCGTCAACCGATAACCTCTGAGCCGCTGATTGAATTTGTCAGGAGTGCGATTGAAATAGGTACATCGGGCTTTTCGACAGATGCGCTTATGCGACTTGCAAAAACGGGTCTGACCGACCTTACAATCGAAGAAATCGCAAAAATCGAAAACTATGCGCTTATGTGGCAGATAAACGGTAAAAAATGGCTTGATGAATGGACTGCTCACCCAAACGGCTTGGGTGAAAAAATGCTTGAAAAGGATGCCGCCGAGCTCAGGGAAATAAATGACACAAGAATAAAGCTCGTTGCACCGTTGCAGAAGTTCAGAGTCAAGCTCAGGGACTTCACGTCACTTGAAGCGGCGCAGGCTATCTATTACCTGCTCATTGACATGAATGTTGGCGAAAATCTCAAAAAGCTTGCGATAAGGCTTAATGAAAGTTCACAGTCCGAGCTCGCCTCCGAGCAGGAAAGAATATGGTCGCTGACAATGGAAATGCTCGACCGTATAGCCGACTCTCTTGAAGGAGTGCGACTCACGCCGTCAAGATTCAGAGAGCTTTTTGATTTGCTGGTTTCCACCTATTCCGTAGGCAACCTGCCGCAGGGTCTTGACGAAATCACTATCGGCAGTGCGGACAGGGTTAAGACCTCTGCGCCGAAAATCGTATTTGCCGTCGGAATGAACGACGGCGTTTTCCCGATGATTCCGAATTCCGACGGCATTTTTTCGGAGAACGAGCGGCGTGAGCTTGCCGAATTTGAACTGAAAACCGACGACAGCTTTGAAGAAAAAATGATGGAGGAGCGTTTTATAGCATACAATACGCTTTGCTCAACCTCCGACAGACTTTACGTCACATATCTTCGCAAGGACATAAACGGCGCACAGGTTTCCCCTTCGGAAATCGTCACTCAGATAAAAAAGCTTTTTCCGAAGCTCACCGTTATTGACACCGTTGATATTGACGACACCGACAGGATCGAAAGCGTCGAAAGTGCCTTCGATATCATGGCGGAGCTGACGCAAAAAAACACCGTTCTGCACAGCACGCTTGAAAAATATTTCGAAGCTGTTCCCGGATATTCCGACCGTCTTGCTGCCCTCAAAAGAGGAATTAACAAAGAAGAAATCAAAATCAGAGACAAGGAAATCGCAACCAAGCTTTTCGGGCTCAACATGTATATGTCAGCCTCGAGAACCGAGGTTTATCACAAGTGTCCGTTTGAATATTTCTGCAAATACGGACTGAACGCTCAGCCGAGAAAGACCGCTGAGCTTGATCCGATGCAAAAGGGCACAGCGATACACTATATACTTGAAAAGCTGATTTCCGCATACGGCAGTGACGGACTTTGCTCCATGGAGAAAGCAGACCGTGACAAATGCGTTTTCGACATTCTTGAGGAATATTTCAAAGAAAATCTGACCTCCGGCGAAGAAATGGGTGAAAGATTCGATTACCTCTTCCGTCAGCTCGGTCTCACCGTCTGTGAGGTCGTTGACAGGCTTGTTGCAGAATTTGCCAACAGCAACTTTGTGCCGGTCGCATTTGAGCTGAGCATAGATAACGACGGCGAGGTTGATACCTATAACATTCCCCTGCCCGACGGCGGAACGCTTAAAATTAAAGGCTCGGTTGACCGTGTTGACGTTGCCGAACAGAACGGAACGAGCTATGTCAGGGTTGTCGATTACAAATCCGGAGGGAAAAAATTCGACCTCAACGAGGTTTTCTACGGGTTGAATATGCAAATGCTTATATATCTTTTCGCCATATGGAAAAACGGATTCAGGGATTACAAAAATATTACCCCTGCCGGTATTCTGTATATGCCCGTTAATGCTCCCTTCGTTGAAACGGAGCGCGACGAGAACGAAAAAACGATTGAGCAGAAAAAACTCAAAGGAACAAAAATGAACGGCATGGTGCTTGACGACAGCCGTGTGATTTACATGATGGATAACAGCGGCAGCGGAATGTTCGTGCCCGCCTCAATCAAGAAGGACGGCACGAACGGCGGCAATCTTATTTCAATAAAACAAATGGAGCTTCTGATGAATCGATGTGAGAAAATACTCGAAAAAATGGCAGTTGATCTCCACAACGGAATTATTCACGTTATGCCGGCGCATGCAGCCAACAGTCAAAGTCCCTACAACGATGTTTGCAAATACTGCGACTACAAGGACGTTTGCCATGTTGACGAAAATACGCCGACGAGAGAGATAACAAGCCCGAACCATTCCGAAAGCTTGCAGAAATTAGGAGGTGATGAGAATGCCTGAATGGACAAAAGAACAGAAAAAAGCGATTGACTCGCGCAAAGGCTCGATTCTCGTCTCCGCCGCGGCAGGCTCGGGTAAAACGGCTGTTTTGGTTCAGCGTGTTATCGAAAGGCTCATGGATGAGAAAGAGCCTTGTCCTGCCGACAGGCTTTTAATCGTTACCTTCACCAGAGCCGCAACCGCACAGATGAAGGACAGAATCTATCAGGCGCTCATGTCCGAAATCGACAAGGCTCCCGATAACGATCTGCTCAAGCGTCAGGCACTTCTGCTCCCCTTTGCGAGAATAAGTACTATCGACGGCTTTTGCAACGACATTGTTCGTGAGAATTTTCACGATATAGAGATTTCTCCCGACTACGGGATTCTTGACAATTCACAGCTTGCCCTGATGTGTGACGACGCCGTTTCACAGGTTATGGACGAACTTTACAGAGAGAATTCGCCCGAATTCGTCGAACTTGTAGGCATAATGGCAAACGGCACGGACGACAGTGCGCTGACCGACCTTATATGCAAGCTTTATAACGATTCAATGGCTTTTGCAAGGCCGGAAGCCTTTCTCGACAGTCTTACGAGCGCATATCATACCGACGCTCCCCTGCGTGATCAAGTGTGGGGCAAAATTATCATAAACTATACGGCAAAGTCGGTTGAATATTGCCGTATGCTCTGCGGCAAAATGATTGAATCGGGCAAGGACGATCCCGTTGTCGGCGAAAAATACGGAGTCGGAATCGCCAATAACGCCGTAATGTTTGACGAGCTTTCCAAGGTGATTGAGAACGGCTCATGGGACGAGATACGCAGTGCTGTCACCTCAGCTTCTGTCGGCAGTCTCGGCCGCTTGCCAAGCAAGTATTCCTCTGTTCAGTCCGAATCGGTCAAGGCACAGAAAAATGTTCTTACCGATCAATTGAAGAAGCTTGCGCCGCTTTTCTGTGCGTCTGAGAGTGAGAATAAAGACGACATGGATTATCTTCGCCCTGTTGCCGAAAAGCTCATTGAAGCGGTTAAGCGATACGGCGAAATCCTGGGCGAGGAGAAAAAAAGGGCAAACAGCTATGACTTCTCCGACATATGCCATTTTGCGCTGAAGCTTCTTGTGAAATACGACGAGAGCGGCAACGCCGAAAAGACAGCGCTTGCCGAAAGCTTCGCCGAGCGTTTCCAAGAAATCCTTGTTGACGAGTATCAGGACGTCAACGACCTGCAAAACACTCTGTTTTGGGCTGTTTCGAGGAATGAAACAAATATGTTCACTGTCGGCGATGTCAAGCAGAGCATCTATCGTTTTCGCCAGGCAATGCCCGAAATTTTCCTCTCACGGCGTGACGCTCTCAATGACTTTGAGTGCGACAACTATCCTGCAAAAATTACGCTTGACCGCAACTTCAGAAGCCGTTCGGGCGTTACGGAAAATGTTAACTTTCTCTTTTCTCAGATAATGTCAAGGCAGATGGGTTCGGTCGATTACAACGATAATGAACAGCTTGTTGCGGCGGCGGATTATGAAGAAAGCAGCTTCCCCGAAGCCGAGATGTATATTCTCGGCGATATGGCGGAAAAAGTCGGCAGAGAAAGCGAAGCGCAGTTCATTTCCGATAAGATACACGAAATTCTTTCGGGCGATATGAAGGTAAAGGATAAAAACGGCTACAGAAAAGCGTCGTACCGCGACTTTTGTATTCTTCTGCGCTCGGCAGGCGGCGGAAAAGCCGAAATATACGAAAAGATACTTGCCGAAAACCTCATACCGTCATATATCGAAAGTAAGTCGGGATTTTTTGCCTCGCCAGAAATCAGCACCATGCTGAGTCTAATGAGAGTGACGGACAATCCCATTCAGGACGTTCCGCTGCTGGCAATTCTGCTCTCGCCGATTTTCGGCTTCACTGCGGACGAGCTGGCTCAGATGCGAATTGACGAACGCAAAAAGCCGATCTACCATTGCATAAGGAAAGCTGCCGACAGCGGCAATGAAAAATGCATTGCATTTCTCTCAAAAATCGACGAGCTTCGTATGCTCAGTGCAACTCTCCCCTGTGACCGATTCCTTGAAGAAATGTTTGAAAAAACAGGCTGTAAAGCCATTGCTTCCGCCATGCCGAACGGCTCACAGCGCAAAGCAAACCTCAGCATGCTTGTTGACTACGCAAAGAAATACGAAGACTCGGGTAAGCGCGGACTTTCGGGCTTTATTCGTTTCATCGACAGAATTCAGCGCAAAAACAGCGACCTTGAAGCCGCTGCAGACGTTTCGGAAGCCGCAGACGTTGTGCATATTATGACGATTCATAAAAGCAAGGGACTTGAATTCCCCGTGTGCATAATTGCCGACCTCAATGCGCCGTTCAACGGCGATGCCGCAAGGAATGTTGCTGCCTACCACCCGGATATGGGTATCTGCTTTGAGCGGCGTGATTCAAAGCGCAAATGCAAATATCCGACCGTCGGTAAAAAAGCAATTGACATTGCCGAAAAAATTTCCGGACGTTCCGAGGAGCTGAGAGTTCTTTACGTTGCAATGACGAGAGCCAAGGAAAGACTGATTTGCATCACAAGATATGACAATCCGGAAAAGAAGCTTTCCGCAATCAGGGGCGAAATCGGCACAGAGGAGCATATAATGCCCTTTGCTCTGCTTTCAAAAAGCTCAATGGCAGACTGGCTTCTGCTCGGTTTTATCCGACACCCAGATGCAGCGTCACTTTGGGGTGAAAACTCACCGATAACTCTCCCGACATCAAGAAATATGCACTTCGAATTGATAAAAGAGCTCGGTTCACCGGTTGAAAGTACCGATGAGGGAGAAAAGCTCGCCGCCGACCCCGAGCTTTTGGAAGATATAAAGCGCAAAACCGAGTATAAATACCCGTATTCATCGCTTGCAGGCATTATGGCAAAGGTTTCACCCTCAGACCTTGAAGCAACGGAATTCTCGACAGAATACTTTGCTTCCGAGAAGCCGCAATTCTTGAGCAAAAGCGGCATGAATCCGGCAAACAGAGGAACGGCAACACACAAATTTATGGAATTTTTCGATTATTCTGCCGAGAGCTTCGACGTAGACGCACAGATTGAACGCATGGTCGCGGAGCATCACCTGACAGAGGACGAGGCAAAAATACTTGAGCGCGACAAGATCAAAAGATTCTTCAGGAATGAAATCGCCGCAAGAATTAAACATTCGCCGCTTATTATGCGTGAAAAGAAGGTTACGGTCGGCATTCGTGCCGGTGACATATACCCCGATATCGCCGAAAACTCGGCTGATGAGACAATAGTCGTTCAAGGCTATGTCGACTGCGCTTTTGAAGAGAACGGCGGACTGGTTATAGTCGATTACAAAACCGACCGCAGAACGGACGAGGAAATGCTGAAAAGCCGCTACAAGGAGCAGTTGAAAATGTATGAATTTGCCCTGCACGAGTGCACAGGCAAAAAAATTCACGGCACGGTAATTTATTCGTTCGACCTCGGAAGAACGATTGAGTTGGATTGAGTGCGATAAAACAGTTTCGGCATTTGCCACTCGTAGAGGTCGATGCCCACATCGGCCCAAAATCAGCATAATTCCATCTTATCTCCCCTACATAAGCACCAAGATATTTTCTGCTATAAATAAAAATCGCACCGAATTTTTCAACTCGGTGCGATTTTTTATTTCCTGAATTTTATTTTAAACATTACTCCGCCGTCAATGAATCCGGCATAGGCAAGTGCGTCCGCACCGTCATACACGGCGTCGACTATATACTTGTGAAAGGTCAGAATATCTACAACCGCTTCGGACATGCTAACCTCGTCCTCGGCATATAGAAGCTTCATAAAACCACCCTCTCCGTTCTTTTCTATATAACTGTATCACCCGAACCTTAATTGAAACATAGAATATATGCTGATTATATAATATTTTCCTGATTAGTGCAAGAAAAAACGCTCCGCAATCCGAAGATAACGAAGCGTTACTATTCTGTTTTAACCTAAACCAAAAGTCCGCCGTTGATAAAGAGGGTTGCGAAGCCGAAGTAAATGAGCAGCGTAAGCGCATCAACAATAGTTGTAATCATCGGTCCTGCCATAAGTGCAGGGTCGAGATGCAAAAGCTTTGCCAGAATCGGCAATGCACAGCCTATCACCTTGGCAACGATAACGGCGCAAATCATTGCAAGGCAAACAACTATAAATGTGTTGCTTGAAATGTCATTGTGCGTTACCAGCTTGATGATCCACATTCTCGCATAGTTAACAACGGCAAGCGTCAAGCCGCAGAGAACGGCAACTCGGATTTCCTTCCAGATAATCTTGAAGAAATCCTTGATGTGAATATCGCCGAGGGCAAGTCCACGGATAACAAGGGTCGAAACCTGGTTGCCGCAGTTTCCGCCGGTGTCCATAAGCATGGGAATGGAGGCGGTCAGACCGGCAATCATTGAAAGCTTGTCCTCGAAGCCCTCGATTATCTGACCCGTAAAGGTTGCCGAAACCATGAGAATAAGGAGCCACACGATTCGGTTTCTGTAAAGGGTGAAAATACCTGTTTTAAGATATGAATCCTCAGAGGGCAACAGCAAAGCCATCTTTTCAAAGTCCTCTGTGTTCTCGTCTTCGATGACGTCAACGATATCGTCAATGGTGATGATACCGACAAGTCTTTCTTCCTTATCGACAACGGGAATTGAAAGCAGGTCGTATTTCTTCGCAATTGCGGCAACCTCTTCCTGGTCGTCCATCGTGTTGACGAAAATGAGCTGCTCGTCGTCCTCCATGATATCCTTAACGATCTGATTTTCGGGAGCAACAATGAGCTTGCGAAGCGGAACCGTTCCGACAAGCTTGCGTTTATCGTCCATACAGTAGCAGGTGTAAATCGTCTCCTTGTCGAGAGCGGTTTTTCTTATCATTTCTATCGCCTGTTTAACAGTATAGGTCTCAGGGAAAGAAACCATCTCGATAGTCATGATGCTTCCTGCCGAATTTTCGGGATATTGAAGGAATTTGTTAATAAGCTTTCTCGTGTCCGGCTTTGTGTGGGCAAGCACACGGGTTACGACGTTTGCCGGAACCTCCTCAAGGAAGTCAACCGCATCGTCAAGGAACATGTCCTCCATAAGGAATTCAAGCTCGGAATTTGTGATTGCGTCAACGATATTACCCTGAATATCGCCGGGCAAATAAGAAAAAGCATCAGCCGATGACGTCTTGGGCAACAAGCGGAAAAGGCGAACCTGGTTTTCCGGCTCCATCTCCTCAATCAAGGCGGCAATATCAACGACATTCATTTCGCTGAGCATTTCCTTGATGGCAGAAAATTTGTTGTTGGCAAGCATCTTGCTGATGATTTCAACCATAGTGTCCAATTTTAAGCGCCCCTTTCAGCACGGCACAAAACCGCGCTGCAGGCGTAATTTCAGCTCCGATCTCGCGAGAGGACGTCTGCAACGGTATTCATGCTGTGCAAATTATTGAATTTGTTCAAGTTTCGTTGCCCGTAGCTACTGTCACTACTCACTGAAATCTCACCTCACATTGAATTTTGGCAATTCCATTGAATTGATACGAATATTTTAACCCCGAAAAGGGGGTGTTGTCAATAGCGATTAAAAAAAAATATTGTTATATTCAGTCTTTGCGATTCAAAAAAATATATTCACTCATTCTGTCTGTCAATGTTGACTTTACAATTAAATGTGATACAATAATAGCGTTAATTAAATGAACGTTTTATTTATTCGGGAGGATCAAAATGCAAAAGCTAAAATTCATCTTAACTCTGCTCATCGGCAAGGGGCTTATGCTCTTTTCAAATATCTTTGCCAAGGGCAGAGGAACAAATATGCCCGGCGCAAAGGCAAACAGAATTATGCCTGATTTCATCGGTCATTTTACGGGAATCGACCCCGAGAAGGTTATTTTTATCACGGGCACAAACGGAAAATCCACAGCCAACAATATGATAGTTCACGCTCTCAGAGATTCCGGCAGAACAGTTTGCTCAAATCTTGAGGGTGCCAACATGATAGGCGGAATTGCAACAGCTCTCATCCGCAATTCAACGCTTACAGGCAAGGTTACAACGGAGTTTTTCTCTTTTGAGATCGACGAGCGTTCGCTTGCCGGTATTTATAAATATATCCCGGCTAAGAAGATATGCATAACAAACCTTCAGAAGGATCAGGTTCAGCGTAACGGCGAGCCGGATTACATCGTTCAGAAATTCCGCAAGGTATTTAACGACAGCATGACCTTCTTCCTCAATGACGGTGAGCCGAGATCAAAATCCTTCGAGGATTTTTCCGACAAGGTATACTACTACGGCGTTGACAAAACTCAGTATTCTTTCGTCAAGGACAAGTTCTACGACGTAACAATGCCCTGTCCCAAGTGCAACGACAAGATTATTTTCGATTATTACAACGTTGACAATGTCGGCAAGTTTCACTGCGCAGGCTGCGATTTTTCATCCGAGAAAAAGGTTGATTTCTACGCTCAGAACGTTGATTTCTCCGAGTGCAGCTTCGACTGTAACGGATATCGCTTCACCGTAACGAACAAGGAGCCTTTCTACATCTTCAACTATGCGCTTTGCATTGCCGTCTGCACAAAGCTCGGCATGACAAACGAGGAGCTTCAAAGGAGCTTTTCAAACTTTAAAAACATAAGCGGCCGCATGGAAACCCTCAAATACAAGACCAAGACACTCAAATATATCAGAATCAAACAGGAAAATCCCGAAACTCTCCAGACTGCGCTTGACTATATCGCAAAGGACGATTCGCCGAAGCTTCTTCTCATGGGTCTGGAGGAGCTCAAGGACTTCGACCCGTACTATACCAACACATTCTACGCTTTTGACGTTGATTTTGAGTCGCTTAAAAAGAACAACATCAAGCACTATATCTGCTTCTCCGAGGCCGTTGCATATGACACTGCAAACAGAATGATTTATGCGGGTATCGACAGAAATGACATTTCGATACTTCCGAACGACAGCGACGAGGCAATTCTCAAGGAGCTTGACAAATTCGACGTTGACAATGTTTACCTTATCACGTGGCTCAAGAAATATCATGAGCTTGAAAAATCCACAAAGCAGTACGGAGGTAACGAATAATGAACACATTAAATATAACATGGCTTTATCCCGACCTGCTTAATCTCCACGGCGACCGCGGAAATCTCATGGCTTTTGAGCGTGTCGGAAAGGCAATGGGTCTCGACGTTAAAATCAACCGTATTGACACCTTCGCTCAGGAGATTGATTTTGAGAATTCCGACATTATCTTTATGAATGCGGGCGAAATAAAAACCGCAGCTTCAATAGTAAAAAGCATCAAAAAATACGGCGATGCTGTTTATAACTTCGCCGAGAGCGGAAAACCGATTATTGCAATCGGAACAACGGGTATGGTTCTCATCAAGTCCACAAAAAGATGCGACGGCTCTGTTGTTGAAGGCCTCGGACTTCTTGACGCAACTGCTGTTGAACGCAACGAGATTTACGGAGACGATCTTCAATTCTCTCTCTGCGAGGACAAAAATTTTGAAATCATGGCGGTTCAGATTCACCTTGTTGATTTCTTCCTTAATGACCCGTCAATCGCACTCGGAAAGCTCACTTACGGCAAGGGCAACAATGACAAGGATCAAACCGAGGGTGCAAAATACAAAAACGTTATCTTCACCAATGCGCTCGGTCCGGTATTCGTAAAGAATCCGTGGTACACGGAGAAGATAATCAACGAGGCTCTCAAGGCAAAGGGCTGCGAACAGTGCAAGCCGCTTGACGAAAGCTTTTTTGAAATCGAGCGCAATTCGTTCAAGACCGTAAGACGTTTCATAGATCAGAAAACGGAGTAAAAATATGTTTCCATGTATCGAAATAAGACCGGACGGAATACTTCATAACCTTAAAATAATGAAGCAAAGATGTTCAGAAAACGGAATGTCTCTCTCGGTTGTTACCAAGATGCTTGTCGGCTATGAGCCTCTTGTGCGCTACCTCGTCGAGGAGGGCAAAATCAAGGCAATTTGCGATTCCAGAGTTGAAAACTTCATGGAATTTGTTGATATCAAGGCTGAAAAATGGCTGATTCGCTCTCCTATGCTTTCGCAGGTGAGCGATGTTGTGAAGTTCACCGACGTCAGCCTTAACAGCGAGCTTGATGTGCTCCGTGCACTGAATGACGAAGCGAAGAAGCAGAATAAGCGCCATAAGGTCATTCTCATGTATGAATGCGGCGACTTACGTGACGGCTGCTATACAAACGAGCTAAAGTCTCTTGCGGGCGAGATCCTCAAAATGCCGAACCTTGAGCTTTACGGCGTAGGAACGAACCTCAGTTGTGTAAACGAGGTGCTCCCGAGTGAAAAAAACATGGCTCTGTTTGAGAACGCCGTCAATGAAGTTCAGAAGGAATACAATATTAACCTTCCGATAGTTTCCGGCGGTGCGTCAAGCTCAATAAATATGCTTTTTGACGGCAAGTTGCCGAAAGTCATCAACAATATGCGAATGGGTGAGTCGATTTTTCTTGGCAACATTCCCGTTTATGATGTTCCCTTTGACGGAGCGAGAGAGGACAATTTCATTCTTAAAGCCGAAATCATCGAGCTGAAAGAAAAGCCGAGTGTACCCGAAACTCTTCCGCAGGACTGCGACAAGCTGATGAAGCGTGCAATAGTTGCGATCGGCAAGCAGGATATTTACCTGCCCGGACTTATCTGTGCAGACAAGCGAATGAAAATTGTCGGCGGCAGCAGTGATCACGTTGTTCTTGACGTAACCGACTGCGGCGACGATTATAAAGTCGGCTCAGTCGTAGATTTTAAAATGACCTACAACTGCCTGCTCAACGCAATGACATCAAAATATGTTAAAAAATTTATTTTAAAATAAAAAAAGTCAACGTAAATGCGGAAATGCAAATACGTTGACTTGTTTTTTTTTACGATTCAGCGATGTATATATAATTAACCCTTCTGATTGAAATCCTGATTGATTGCATTAACTGTTGCAAGCCACTTGTGACAGAAAATAAACGGACCTACAACAATAAGGGATCCGAGAACATTCCAAAGCCAAAAAGTTGATGCGCCGAACTTACAGTCAAGGCCTCTTCTGTCAGCCTCTTTACCGATGCGCTCACAAAGCTTATGCATCCAAACAATATAACCGATCCCAAGCGTAAGAGGACCGATAAGGAAGATAAGAAGCCAATAATTCATTGTCTTCTTTCCGTCATATCTGCTGCAAACAACATTGACATCTTCCGAGATATGTGCCGTTACGATCAATCCGTAAATTCCCAATGTGACCAATGACAGAAGAATCAATTTAAGTAAACCTCTGTTCGTTCTCAATTGTGCAACAGGAGCCTGTGACACCTTTTGTTCTGTCATGTTCATTTCTGCTTGATTCATGTTTTCCATCGTTAATCCCTCCGTAATTTTAACCGCTGAATTTGTATTTTAAAGCGATAACACTGACATCGCTTTAAAAATAAATTAAATTATCGCTTTTTAATTGCATAGTTGCGTAAAAGTGCGCATAATTACAGACAGATTATAAGATATTTTATATATTTTGTCAATATTTATTTTGTTTTTTCTTCATATTTTGCCAAATTCCGAAACCAATCAGCACAATTCCGAGAAAAATACAGGTAACCAGCACAGTCAGCAGCACATTTCCGTTGGTATATGTTGCCCAATCCGACAGGTTGATTGCCATGTCTGCCGGCACATCATAAACCAAGCCGACAAAATAGTTCGCAAGGAAAGCACAAATGCCGAATATAACCGTACAAATTCCGCCTTTTATCAGCCCGTTAAGTCTGAGACTGACAACAAGACCTGTTATCAGTAACGGACAGAAACAATAAAGCACCGTCAGTTCCGCACTGCGTAAATTTATCGGTGTAAGAATTTGAACCGTTGCAACGAGAATGATTGTCAGCACCGTATCGGCGATAAAGCTTATAAATGTTTTATGCGTTGAAACAAATCCTGCTTTTGAATATTTTTTTAAAACAATCGGCAGAAATACGGCAGAATATCCAAGCAATGTCCCCATGACCGCTGTCGGGATCCATGTAATGCTCTTTGTTGCGATTCCGCATACAACAAGCAACAACATAACACCTATCGCCGATGAAGCAAGATAGGCAAGCAGCTTTTGATTACTGAAAAAATTCGTAACCGAAGGGAAGAAAAGAAATGCACAAAAAAGACTTGCCGTAACAATGAACAGGGTCGAAAACGGCATGACGCCGCATAAGGCACAAATAAGGCAAATAATAAAACTAAAAATATATGCCGAGGTCGGGATCCAAAACGTAAGCTTTTGAATTCTCTCATATTTTGCCGACTGCTTTTTCATCTGCCGATATGCTGTGTCATCCGAAGCCGTGATAAGCTCCTTTTCGCTTATATTCAGCACACGGCAAATGTCGGAGATCATTGTGATGTCGGGATAATTAACTCCCCTCTCCCATTTTGAAACAGCCGACTCGGTCACAAAGAGCTGTTCGGCAAACTGCTTTTGAGAAAGTCCGGCATTCTCTCTCTTTATTCTGATGAATTTTCCAAGCATATTTTTTTCGATCATAAGATCAATCCTTTCAACAAGTTAAAGTTGACAGCCGGAAACACACCGACGGACGGCGCCTGTTCGCCTCAGCGTTCCCGCACTTTCACCTTGCCGTAATTCTACGCCCACAGCTCGAAAAAGTCAATGGATTCTCAGTCAAGTGACGCACCTGCGACGTTTCGGCAAAAAAGCTCTGCAAAATAACAGTACAGGAAATAAGCAATTACCGCAATAGATGTCCTATCACTAACGCATTTATTTTTCCTTTATCTCAATTCATCTGTTTTTCTAAAAAAAATCAAAATTTTTTAGAAAAACACTTGATTTTATGATGATTATAGTATATAATGTTCAAGCGTTGTCGGGGTGTAGCGCAGATGGTAGCGTGCTTGGTTCGGGACCAAGAGGCCGTGGGTTCAAATCCCGCCACTCCGACCACTTACTGAAAGTCTTATTTATCAATGAAAACGTTGATAAATAAGGCTTTTTTCTTGTTTTCAGCTTCTCTAATTCGCTTATTTTTACCGCAAATTACCGCTAAAAATGCAAGTCAAAATGCAAGTATGCAAGTCAAAATGCAAGTCAAAATCAGTCCCATAAACACAAAAATCCCCGGACTATCGTAATAGTTCGGGGATAAGGTTTATATTTATTATAAATAATTATTAATTATAAAGAAAAAGAATGGCTTTCGCCATTCTCATTCTTTGAACAAAGTGTATTTTTTGCCTTTCAAGACATAGCTGAACCCGGTTCATACACAACCGCTTGCAGACCTCCCCATATGCAATCTTCAGCCGAATCATATGGATCTTTGGCTAGAGAAAAATTCTCTGTACACATATATTATACGAAAAAACACAAAATGTAAATACTTTTTGTAAAAAAAATTATTCCTAATTTGGAAATTATAAATCATCATACAATATATTGTGTTCACAAAATTTTTAGACTCTATCTTTCATTCCATTCTTGATTTGTTCTTATAGCTACTGCCCTGTTACACAAATGAGTTAAATCTTCATTCATGTTTGTTATAGATACCAATTGATTAAATTGAACATATCCAAGTTTTATAACCATTTGAGCAATGAGTTCGTCCATAAAAGAAGAGCTTGCAATCAATACTTCCGAAAAATCAATACAAATAGGTCTCTTGGTTCTTCTTAAAATATTAATAATATCATTTCTTAACTGTTTTCCAGATTGTCTTGTACCAAAATCTTGCGCATTTTGCGAAATGACATAAATATACGTATCTGTTTCTACTTGTAACATGTTCTCTATTCGTAAATCGCTATCGTCAATACCACCTATACTTTTTAACGCTTCAGTAATATCTGTCCTTTTATTTAAGTCAATTTGGAAATCTACGGTGGTACTTAAATGATTTTTGCTTAATATAGGATTTTGTTCATTTGGAGACCATTGCCCATTTTTAAAAATCAGAGAAGATTTTCCTGTAGATACAATAAATCTGCCTCCATTTGCTTTTACAAATTGTGAAAGTCCATATAACCCATTTCCTTGACCATTTCCATCACTAATTCCCTCTTGTAAGGCAAGTCTAATTGCATCCAGTTCATTTTTAGGTTTATAAGCACCTTCTTTAAGAGAGTTGTAGATGCCAACGCCACAATCGTGAACACATATCGCCAATCTGTGTGTTTTTTTATGATACTGAGCCATAACATATCCTCGATCGCTTTTGCTATGAATAAGTACATTATCCATAACTTCATAGATACACCAAAGTAGACCTTTAAGAACACCTTCCTCACATTCCACGGTTCTGCTTAAGCAATCTACAAAAGCTTGATTTAACGCAACAGCTTGATCGCTCTCTCCACCTTTGGATTCATATACATAAATTTTATTTAAAACATTCTTTGATCGACTTATAGCTTCGGCTGGTAAATTTAAAGGATTATCAAAATGACAAATTTTCAAGTAATTATTGTTTTTTATTGTTATATTTATTTCAACATTATTTATTATCTTAAATTCTTGAATTATAGCACTAATAGGCAAACATGCGTCTGGAAATATATGTTCCCTTGCGCATAAACATTCTATCTCGATAGTGTTAAGTGAATTCCTTTTAATCCATTTTAAAGCTAATTGTAAGTTTCGAATAAAATCATTTACACAAAGTTGATTTTCCATCTTGTATATTCTCACTTTATTCTCATTCACAACCACATTAAAACTTTTTTGCGGCATGATATTTTCTCCTCGTTTTTTTTAATCATACCATTAATATTGTACTTTGTCAAATTTGTTTTTAAAGAAGTCGTTTCACCGTCAATGACAGTGCCGCTTATCTTTGGCGGTGAAAACATAACTGCTTACTCCAACATTTTTAAAACTTATCAAAACTCTTTAAAAGTTTGATTTAATCTTTAAAACTTACTTCGCCGCCAGGACATAGCAAGCTCTGATTGTCTGCGGGCCGGCGAGGCCGTCGACGGTTATGCCTGCGGCTTTTTGCACCTGCATTGTCGCTGTTCGGGTACCTGCGCCGAAGATGTTGTTATTGTCAACACCCTGTGTGATTATGCCCTTTTTCTTGAGCAGCATAAGCATTTGCTTGTATGTGTAAACGCCCTCGTTACGGTCGCCCACCCGGAAATATCCTCTTGTCATGTCATTGCCTCCTATCTCTGACGGTGCGTCAATTTTTATTGTGGTTGTCGGCTTTGTTGTAGTTGTGGCAGCTGCACCGAGCTTTTTATTGACCTGATTTGCAATGTCCGCCATACGCTCCATAAGGTACTTACCCGGACAATCTGTGCTTGCAAAATCCCTGTGCACGGTCATATTACAGCCGTTTCGGTGATTGATTCGGTCGTTCTCGTTATTAGACCATACAAGTTTTTTAATGCCGTTACGCTTGCAGATGTCAACACAAAGGTTGATAAGTGCATTGTATGCGGCGTTGTTGACCTTATACGGTGCTTTTGTATCGCAGGCGGTTTCAATCGTAATTGCTCTATGGTCATTAGACGGGGATGAGGATGTCCACGCTCTGTTTTTCTCCTCGACAGACAAACCGATTGAGCCGTCACGCCCGACAACATAGTTTGACGATACCTCCCTATCGGTGTTGTAAAAATAATCACAACCCTGCTTTGCCGTTACCTGTCCGACATAGCAATGTATCGTAATTGTGTCAATCTTATGATTTCTCGGGTCATAATTGCCCGTCAAACGCTTGTAGGTAGCGAGTGAGCTGTTACTCATAGTCACTCACCTCTTCCGTTCATCAGTTCTGAGTTTTTAATCGTGCTGTCGGCAACCTGTGCTTTGTCGGTAAAGCTGTTGTTCTTCCACCATGCAACGAGAGAAGCGCCGACGGTGAATATGTAGGTTACATATTCCTGCCATTGATCGACGTCGATCGCTTCGCTTCTCTTGCCGAGGATAACGGCAAGCTGGCTAATGAGGGCGAGAACAAGAACGAGAGTTCTCGCCCAGGTCTGAGCTGTAACGCCCTTGAGATTGATTTTTTTCATTTGAGATTCCTCCTTAATTTTGATTGTTGATATTGATATGCTCCAAGTCGCTGATTCGGTGATCGGCGACCTTTGCTTTTTCTTCAAGCACGGGCACACGTTTTGCGAAATTGTTATGCTCTCTAACCTCACGGGTGAGCTCTTCAATCTTCGTATCGGTGACGGCCTGTGCTTTTTCAAGATCTTTTGACATTTTGGCATTTGCCGCAAGGTTGCTTATCACAACGCCGATAAGCGACAAAACACCCGTGATGATTGCTGCGATTATTCCTTCCATGCCGCACCTCACATCAGCCCAAGGGCTTTAAGAATTACGGCACAGATCGGCAGAATCACATTAAATGCGATTGCCGATGCACCGACGTAGATAATTGTGTCTATAAGTCTGTTTCCTGTTGGCTGTAACATGATTATTCCTCCTTAAAATTCAACGAGATATTCCTCTGTAATCGTTTCGGGCGAACCCTCGGCAATTGCAACATACCTTTTGCCGTTGTATGTGTAATATCCGTTTAGTATCAGCTTCATACCTGGCGACCATTCAAACGGGTTATTCTGCGTGCCGATCGGGTTGTCCTGCTCAATGTATATAGATTTTACGAGCTTGTCTCCGACATAATAGTTGTGCCAATCATACCCGATTTTATCTGACTGCTCGATTTTCTCCGTAATGCCGCCGAGCTTTTCGACCTGCTCACCCTGCACGACCTTATTTCTATAAGCTTTAGCTTCCGCTCTCGTCATTGTCATTACCTCCCGAAATTATTATAGGCAGCGCCTCGCTGTCGCTGATTTCTTCGTCCTCTGACGGCAAAATCGGAGGCTTTTCGACCGTCTCATCCGGTTCATCGAGCGGTACGACAATGTACTTTTCAACCTCAGCCTTGTTGCCGAGCGGCATATCAATTTCTGTGAAGCTCTGCGTATTATCTCCGTTCAAGCGGATTTTGTATCCGTCGGGCGGAAGCACCTGAATAAATCCCTGTTCTGTCTTAACAATTAACTCCATGCTAAAGTCACCCCTTTTCCTTTGTACCAAACCTCAATCTGAGTCGTTGAGTCACATACCGTACCTTGGTGAGTAAACGCCGCTATATAATCAACTTCTGCACCGTAATTCTTCTGATCTTCTTCCGAAGATTGCAGATAGGTATTGTGGCTGATATATTCGCCCGTCTCTTTGTTGCAATGACATTTCTGATTTTTCAGATCATCTTTACATACGCTGTTCAACGTGAGTGTGCAAGACGCCGTTCCGGCATTTACCCAATCACGACAGCCGTTTAAAAGATTAACGATTGCCTCCATGTTTGACCTTGTGAGCTGAGAACAAGCGCCCATATTAAATGTTCCCGTGATTGTTTTTGGCTTGAACCCGACATAGCGCAAGCTTGTACATTTTGCAAACATATTAAATCCGCTTGAACCGTTGCTTCGGGTTATGTCAAGGGGTGTTCCCAAAATATATTTGAGATTTGAGCAGCCGTTGAATGTCCACTCCCAACCGTGTTTGTAGATGACGTCCTCTCTTTTCTCCCCGGTTTCAAGGAACGTGAGCTCTTCCAAGGGAGCATTATTAAACAGGAATGCCATATTCGATATGTTTTGAGAACCGACAAGCACCATCCTTTTAACATTTGTACCGTTTAACCAAGAAACCGAGCTCGTATTGCCGGTCGATATGTTAAAAGTTGAGGCACCAACCCCCGATACATTTATTTCGACATTGCCGATCTTGCTGCTAAAGCGAGTACCTGCGGAATATAACGCATTAGGCGTATCCAAATAAGGCGTGATAATAAGACCGTCGGAGTCAATATAGTCCGAAGCTTCATCATCAGCGATCATATAATCGCCGTAAAGAATTGAGGGCGGCTGTGTAGAACGCCCGAACAAGAAGCTGATGTGTTTGTTATTTTCAAGGGCGTTCTTGTTTTCGTCAGTTAAGACAATAAGGGCTCCGACATTTTTAATCAAATTTTCCCAATTGTCGGCTTCATAGTCCTCTCCCGTTGCTTCTCTCAGCGCCTTTCCAAGCTCCGTCCTGTCCGCCTCTCTCTGCTCCGATTTCGCTTTTTCAATGACATTTTCTCCGCTGTCGTCAAGGGTCGGATTGAGGGTGAATGTGTACGGAATTGACTTCCATATGACTTTGTCACCGTCCTTGAGAACAAGCTGTAAAGCAAGCGTATTGTTCGTCAGAACCTCACTCGGCAGGTCGAAGGTATCGTTTGATACCGTATAATTAAAACTGCCCTGCACGGTCTCACAGACGATTTTTTCGCTGTATCCCTGCAACGCAACAGGGAGAAGAAACAACAGTGTCGTTGCGTTCTTCTCCCCTATTGTTCCGAGGCTTGAATATTCGGGAAACAATCCCCTTTTTTCGCTGACTGTGATTTTGTTAATCATCGGTGATCACCTCAATAAAAGGCTCAATACTGATGATATCCTGCGCCGAAAGCTCAAGGTCGCTGATGTCAATCAGCTTGATATCAAGCTTGACCTCTTGGCTCTGCAAGACGTTAATATCAGTCTCAAAGCTCTTGTACGCCTCATCCTCAAACTCGTAGATACGCTTCTCCTTGTTCAAGGTGCCGTACTTCTCGCAGAGCTTGATACGTTCGCCGTCGTACACATTGATTTCGCCGTTAATGGCTTTAATGAGCTTTGCCAGTCTGTAGCTCTGCTTTACGGGCAATGTCTGCCCTGCAAGCCGTGAAAGTGTCTCACGGGCGTTTAATATTTGCTTAATTGATGTTTTCATGTGTGCCTCCTTAGGTGGATATGATCCCAGTATTTGTATCAACATATAATGGCTTTTTGGTGCCTTTTGTGTCGGAAATAAAATAATCAGTGAGCCGAACGGTGCCGCATAGCCAAACGCCCGAATTTCCTTGTAAACAGAGCTTATCTTGAGAACCAATAACCATACCACAATCAGAAAAAAGCAGCATTTGTTCTGCCGAAGATATATTACCGTAATCCCACTCTTGCATACCGACACCAAAAGTGTTACCTTTATGCACAATTCCAAAGCCCGTATCATCCAACAAAGTAAGACTTGCCGACGTATCGCCTTTTGTTACCGTAAATCCAGAATCATATATCGCCGCTCTATAACCATTTCCGCCATTTGATTCCAGCATTACCCCACACGCATCACCAGCAGTTATTGCTTCGTAATACGTTCCTATTAAATCAAGCTTTACACCGATTTGCCCAATCTGTCTCGAATTGAATGTATGCGAGATTGTCGCATTTGTAATTTTCATACTTGTGATGTCTTCTGTTCCTACTTCCTCATCACGAAATATGCGCACACAGGTTAAATCGTTACAAATCACCGCGCCCTCATTTGTCAACTCAAATTTATTCGACTTAATAGAAATCATATTACCCTCAATCGCAATAGCAGATGTGAGCTTATTATTCTTGTCCTTCTGCACACACATAGATATCTGCGCCTTGACGGATTGATCTATATCTTCCGCCGACGGCGTCCAATCGGTAGCAATGTTGCCTTCTTCAAGCTTAAATGAGGAAATATCAACTCGGTATTGTGTGCTTGCTAAACAGTCTGTAAAGAAAAGCATTATATAAAAATTACTGATTGAGCCTGTAATCTTGAAAGTCAATACATATTTCTGCCACGAGGTTGTGAGCGTCGGAGCAGTACTACGTTTTGTGTCAAGAGTAACCTTCACGCCTTCTCCGGCATAAATCGCAGATGAAGCAACAAGATTACCCGGGTGTGAGAATGCACCGTCTGTTTTAAGCCAAAATGACAATGTATATGTCGTATTCGGCTTGACCTTATCAACAGTGCTCTGACCGAGGATATCAGACTCAACAAAACGGATACCCCTTGTTATTCCTGTATCTCCGCCTGTCGAATCAGCGGTAAAAATCACTTGACTGTATTTCCCCGACGGTACATATGTATCGGGGTATGACGGATATATCAACGCTTTGTCGACCTTATATTTCGTCGGTGTGAATCCTGCGAAGCATTCGGAATTCAGCAGAATATTTCTTGTGCCGATTTTCAGGTTTTCCTCAACCGATAGCGTAATCTTGTCCGACTGTGCTTCAATGAGCGAATTGCACCGCTCCTCGGTGATGTATCCTGCGCCCTGAATGTTCTTAATTGACTCTGCTTGCGTCGATATCTTTTCGGCGGTCTGATTGACGAATGTGTTATATGTGCTGTTCGCCACATAGTTTTCCTTAACCTCCGTTTTCAGCGCCGTATATTGGCTTGTTGCCGCCGAAGCAGTTGCTTTTATCTGCGCTTCAAGATTGTTCTTGGTATCAACTATTTCTCCATTGAGACCTTCAACCGTCTGCGTAAATTCTGAGAATTTCTCGTTGCTCTCTTTAACAAGAGATGTGATCCTCTGCTCCTGCTTGTCAACCTTGATCATGGTTTTCTTCAGCAGCTTATCAGATGCCGACTCTGCCGCCGAATAGTCAGTTGATGTAGCCTGCGGCGCTTCAAGCTTCGACTTTTCTTTTACTCCTTGGCTGACGGTCATATCGGTACGCATAAAGATTGTTTTGTACTCTTTTTCGTCACCGATCATACCGCCTGTGCGTTCACAAACCTTGAGAGTGAATATATCACCGAAATTAAGGAAGCCGATGCCGAACGAGTCGAGCTCATAAAGGTAATACTCTGTGTTCAAAACGTTTGAGAGAATTCCGCTCATGAAATTCTCTCTGTAGCTGTTATTGTCGGTATCTTCCATTATTTCGACATTCGAGATTTTGACCGTTGCGTCCGTTGATTTATATCCGTCAGCTTTAAGATATACGTTGTCCTCCTGCGGCTCTCTCGACAGCATTACCGCCTTAACGGGACCGTATTTCGCTCCGACCGAAACGCTATGCAAATTGCTTTCATCAATGATATATCCGCTTTCGACCGGCTTTATGGCATAAAGCTTAAAAGGATCTCCGCCGATTGAATTTTTAAAGCCAAACGTAACGCCCGACGCTTTTGCTATTTCGTCAAGCACATCACGGTATGTATACGCCGATTCGGTGTTGTCGTTCTCAACGTCAACAAACTTTTCGCTTGTTATTTTGACATCGGCATTCGCCATAAGCTTAAGGCTGTTTTCATCGTAAGCAATGCCAAGCTTATTGAGGATTGCAATGAGATAGTTTTTGACGGTAATGCCGTTTGTCCAGTCAAGACTCATCGCATATGGCTGCATTGACGGGTACAGCTCATCGTAGGCAATAACACTTGTGGTATTCTGCGCCGCATCGTATTCGGGTTCTTCGGCAATTATAAAGCAGCCGTAACCGATTTCAGCCTTATCACCTTCCGGGTGCGTTAAGATTAAACGCAAACCGTCAAGCAGTAAGCCTTTTTTAACCCTGTCCGTCCAATTACCCTTTAGCTTTACCTCAAGGCAGCGCATCACGGAGCGGTATAATGCTCCGTCAAAATAATAACGGAGTTCGTTGATATCTTCTGGTTTTATATCGGCAATTTGAGCGTATGAACTGCCGCTTTTGCGTTCCAATGCCATGGACGCTTCAACGCTCTTGCCCATTACCTCCATAATTTCCTGTACGGTTTTGCTCATGATTTCGACCTCCTGTTATTGGCAACAACACTAAATTGCATAGAGTCAAATGTGCTTTTACATTGGTACGACTGTACGCCGTTGCTCAATGTTCCGAGCGTACCGTATTTATCCCAATGTTTTATTTTGTTGGTGACGTCACCAAAATAAAAGCTTGCGGTTTCAAAGCGCTTGCGTTCGGTGCAGTACGCTCTGACGGTAGCTTCGGTCTGATTAAGACATTTACACAAAATGGCACGCTCGTCGGCATTTTGTTTTCCGATTGTTACCTGCAACTTCGGAAATATACCGATAAGCGTACCTTTTGATGAGCCCGTCATACTGCGCCCCGTATCATCGCCCCAAAGCTTATAGTCGCTGAGCGACGCATCTTTAATTGTACTCGGGAAAGCATACCACGTTGAGCCGCATTTGATTGCAAAAGGCTGCGTGCAGTTTTTTATAGTGGTATCTGTATATGTTTTTATCATCACAAAACACCTCCGTTTGTGGCAAAGGCAAATCGTGAATCGTACTTCTTGTTTGATGAATTTACATCCTTGCCGTCAATCGTAATGCGGTTGACAACGTTCATTGATACCCTATCGGCAACCTTGTCAACAAGCATATCCATCCACTCGGTGTTGTTCTGCAACGGGAGGATAGCCTCCGCTCCTGCTTCACCGGCAATAACCGCCTGACCTCTGCCCGGGTTATTTACAATACCGCCTTTTGCAAGACGGGGAAGATGAGCGTAAGGAATATTAAATCCCAAAGAGCTGCCGCCATAGGTCGGTACCCAGTTTGGAATTTTAATGCTGAATGAATTCAGCTTTGAAACGATATTGTTTATCGTACGCTCGACAATACCGATAACACCGTTCAGAGCGTCTTTCATTCCCTGTTTTATACAGTCAAACTTTCTGCTCCACCATTCTTTTTTGAACACATAACCGATATGTGCATTCCAAAAGTTTTTGATTCTTGCCCATGTATCTTTTACGGTGTTCAAAATCAAATCGGAGTTAATGGTTTCACCTGTTTTAAACGCTTTTATTCCCGATAGAATTAGCGCCAAGCCTAAAGGTAAGCTGACACCTGTTGCACACAGAAGAATACCGACGACTATTGCGCCTGCATTTAATAAGTACATTTTCACGGTTTCCATTGTAGCCTGGATTTCGTTTTTCATTTTTTCCCAATCAAGCGCTTCGTCTGATTTTATTGCTCTGACACCCTCAATAATTAAGCCTACGCCCAATGGGATACCAACTCCCGAACAGCAAAGCAGAACACCGACCACCATCATAAGATAACCGGTGATAATATTTTTAACCCTTGTGAGCGCTGCTTCAACATGAGTTTTAATTGCTTCCCAATCAAGTGTTTCTTCCGATCTGATCGCCTTAATCCCTTCAACGATTAAGGCAATGCCAAGAGGCAAGCCTACGCCCGTCGTAAGTAACATTATTCCGAGAACAATAAGAAAGGACTTCAAAATTACTTGCTTGATTTTATCCAGTACGACCTCAATTTTTGCTTTTATACCGTCCCAATTCAAGGCTATTGCGGTTGCTATCATTGCAACACCTAAAACAATTAAAGCGATTCCCAACGGATATTGCTGAGCAATGCACAGGATAATTCCCAGCGCCAAGAAAGCAGTACCTGCAATTCCCATTATGGCAGAAATCATTTTTTGCGCTTCTTCGGATAATTGACTCCAATTTCCCAAGGCTTTTGCTTCAAGGACTATACCCGCAATAAGGCAGGCAATGCCCATAGGATATTGCCCCAGTGCAAGTAATATCAAGCCTATTGCAATCATCGCCCAACCTGCAATAATCATAAGTTCGTTAAGGTGTGCCTTGATATTTTCGCATATCTGTTCAAATTTTCCGCCGCTGACATCGGGAAGATCAAGCAATGCGGCAGGGCTTTCTGACTCGGTATCTGCTGCATTCAGATTATTTGCCGACTGAACGTTCTTTTCATCAAACGACGCAAGCTGTGCATTTGCTTCTTTTGTCGCCTTTGCGTTTTTCTTTGTAGCTTCGGTCTGCTTGTTGATTGCTTTTGCGTTGTACTGCGCTGCCATATCAACGCCCGTCAGCACCTTTACAAACAAATTAAGATAAGCGAAGGCATATTTCAACCAATATACAACCCGTTCTATTACGGGAGCTAAAGCGTTTGCAAATGCACCTTTCATAGCGGTTACGGTATTGTTAAGCTTCTCATTATCGGAAAGCACCTGACGAATAGCATTCTTTACGGCATAGAATCCCGCTTGTGCGCCGAAAATTGCAAGCGTATATTTTGCCATGCTTTTTACTGCGCTTTTCATGCTTGCACCGATCTTTTTGGCACCGGAATTCGCCGTATCAAAACCGCCTTTTGACGAGCGTTTAAATTTGTCTGCACTGGCTATGAGTGCGTCATACTGCTTTTTAAGCTTCTGATATTCTCTGTTTGCGCTCAGTGCGTCCGAGCCGTCAATGCCTTTCTTCGCTGCCAATTTCGCCGTTTTCTGCTCAATCGTCTGCATTTTTGCTTTGACCTTTTCAAGTGTCGCTTCGTACTGCTCGGCATTCTTGATTTTCAATACAAAATCATCACCTGCGACCGTGCCGGAAACATCGGAATTGATTGATTTAATATCGTCTTTTTGCTGCTTTTCGGCAGCTATTTTTTCTTGTTTGGCTTCATATTCGGAAATAGCCTTATTGAGATTGTTTTGCTCTGCCACAAGATTTTTTGTTTGTTCCTCCTCCAGCTTGAGAAGGTTAACAACCTGTTCCTCCGTTTCTGCCTTTGGAAGCAGTTCGTCTGTCTGAGCTTGTATTTTTTTAACCTCTGCGTTGATTTCTTCAAGTTTTTTCTTTGCTTTTGCAAGCTGAGAATTATTTGTAATCTCAATCGGATTTGTTTTGATATTCAGGCTTTCCGCAATGCTTTCAAGATGCTTTTTAGTGCCGTTACACATCTTATCGACATCTTCCAAGCCTTTTTCAAAGCCCTCGGTATCGAGTTTCGTTTCAACTCTTATTGAACCGTCCGCCGCCATTTAATCACCTCCAAACAGAGCGTCAAACTCATCAATTTTTTCCTGTTCCTCCGTTGATATTCTCTCCGGAAGCTTCAACCGTTCCTGTGCCTCAGCCATTTTTGACCGCTGTATAGGGTCTTTGATTTCGTTCAAATCATAATTCCTGATTTCACGCACTCTCGACAGTATGCAATGCTTGTCAAGCCCCTGTATAAGGTCGTTAAACTTCCACCAGTGCATATTGACCTCATCAAGATCAACCCCGTAGCAGCTTTTAAATGAAGCTTCAATAAAGCCCTCGTCCTCGTTTACGTCAAAATCGGGCGGCTCGTCGGACTTATTTTCCTGCTTCTGTCCGCAAGTCAAGAAAAGCGAAGCCTTATCAAGGAACGCCTCACCTTTTTCAAGAGGAACAAAGCCGAAAAGCTTATAAATAACCGCTAAAGCTCTTTCTTGATCAGATATGGTATCATCGTTGATGATCTCATAACATTCCTTTGCGACACGGTAATCGGTGTTTATCGGATAAAGCTCACCGTTGATTTCTGCGTGTGTAGGGTACACGTTAAATCACCTGCTTGTTCTTTGCGCTCTTATACTTGTCCTCAATTCTCTTGACAATAGCTTCATCGGAAAGCCTCATCTTCTCAAGGTGAGATTTTCCGTCAGCCTGCGGACGGTCAAGTTCATCAAACAAATCATCGAACATTTCAAGATAATTGCTGTCGCCGAAAATTTTCTGACAGCCGCCTTCGCCGAGGAAACCGTCCATCGCCGTGCGCATCTTGCTGTATGCGTTCTTCCATGCGTTCATTCTGTCACGCTGATTTCTGCTCATAAGGTCATTTTTGCCCTTGCTGTCCTTCTGCTTATCAATGATGATAAGACGGGTTTTCAGGTCATTCTGTATCTTGTTGACGTCGTTAAACGCTTTGTCAAGCTTAAACGGCAGTTCAAGGTCACCCAACTGAAAAACAATCGTATCTCCATTGTCATTGACCTGAATTTCGTAAATGTCCTTACGCTGAATCCTTAACTGTTCCATAATATCCTCCTATAAAAAGAAGAGGGAGCATATAGCCCCCTCCCGATTATGCTGTTGCTCCGACAGTGATAACGCCGCCTGCGACGGTTACATCAACCGCTGTCGGGTCGCCGTTAAATCCGATTTTATACTTGATTTTAGCGATTTCGCCGCCTGAAAGATCAAAATCGGAAACTGTTACTGTTGCATTGAACTTCTGACCCTTGCCGGTGCCCGAACCGTCTGTAATGTTCATGTTGTAAATATCAACCAAAACTGCGGTTGTTTCACAATCCGAACCCGTTTTCAATCCTCGTCTTATTCCGTCGACATAATCAAAAATCGGATCGTCCTTGATTGCAGTCTGTTCGATATCCGAAGAAACCTCATAGCTGTCAACCGAGGTTGTCGCATTGTCCTCGTCAACGTATGTTTCCGTTGTGGTTTTCGGGTTATAGCTTATCGGCAATGATGTTACGCCCTTACCGATACGCTTGTAGTCCGGTGATGCCGCCGTGCCGATATTAAGCAGCACCGCCGACTTACTGGATTTTACTTTTTCCATTAAAGTCACTCCTTATCATAAATTAAGCGGCACTGTATTTGATAGCGGGAATTTTTCAAATCACCCGATATATCAAACAGGTAGCCGCTTGAAATTGCTTCAATTTTCAAGGGCGTCAAGCCCTCTCTTAATTCAGGGAGATTGTCGGTCTCCGTGCATTTTTCCAACCATTCCTCAAAGTCCTCAAAAAATCCGCTGTTGTCAATGTTGTTGCGAACCTCATCGCTGTAGCTGAGACGTGCCGCAAAGGTGAACATAAACTGCCTTTCCGACGAACCGTCAAGATATTTTTTGCGAATTGTTTCCGACGGCACTTCTTCGACCGAGTATGTGTCGGGGTCAGCCGGGAGGAAATCAACATTGACACGTGCCAGCTCGTTTAAGAACGGGCAACTCATAATAAACCTTGTTACGCTTTCGATTATTGTCATTTTCTCATAAACGCCTCCGTTGATTTAATTATGTTTTCCTTTTCGTTAATCCAGCACCGCTCGACCCACCGAGGACCTCTTAACGGCGCACCGTTGTAATTAAGGTCCCGGTCGGTTTTCTCTTTGTTTACGTCGGGTCTGCTCCAAAATCCGTAAGTCGGGCTGTAAAATGCACCTTTTCCCGTCACGGGGTCAACCATCAGCTTACCGAACCAATGGTATCTTGCGTACGGCGCATCATAGATAATAGCGCATTTATCCTCTGACACACGGGCCGAGTTTTTCAATGCACCTGCCAAAAACGGTACATACGGATCAGCTTTTCGCATGATTTCACTTGTAAAAAATGCCTGCACTCTTCCACCCGGATTTAATCCGTGGTTCTTCAAAATTGTTGCAGCGTCGCTTACATCAATCTTAACCGTAAACATCTTACTTGCCCCCGATCGTGATATTATCAACCTCTGAGCCGCAGATATGCTCCGCAACCGACGTTACCGTTATGACCTGCTCAACGTTTAAATCCTTAAAGGAAGCAATATCGCCGTGCTCGCCCTTTACAATGCGATCACCGTTGTGTACCGTCCACGATTTACCGTATTCGGCTGTAGTCTCGGGCGACGTGATGATTTTTACATCGGAAACATTTTCAACGCCTTTATTCGCCGAGGACATACCCACCGAGCCGTACCAGTAAACACCCGATACGACTTGACGGGTATATATATCTTTGAGGTTTTGGGAGGAATGGGAATAGATTGTTATTGTGTTCGGAAACACATTATCACCTCAAAGCCGAATAGCAAAGCCCGGTGCCCGACAGGTAAAGCATCACCTTTCGCCTGAGCTCCGAGCTGTATTCATCGGATGTTTTTCTTGTATCACGGTACGATACCGAATGGTCGCCGACGCTTTCGCTCGCTTTTATACTCTGTTCCGCCGTTTCCCTCTCCGCATATAAGCAGTCAACAGCGGCGCAAACGGCAAGCCTGCGCTTTCTGTCAATCTGTTCATATTTAAGGTTATCGGGGTTCGTGATCAGAGCGTCAACATAAGCTTCTGCTTCCACGCATAAGCGGTCAAACGTGGTTTTGTCGATATTATTTCCGTGATACTCTTCAACATAGAACTGATACATTATGTATCACTCGCGGTCGGTGCGGTACCGTTAACGCTTGCATATACGCCTGCGAGCTTATTTGCATAAACATCGGCGATAGAAACAAGACGGTAGCCGTACTTCCATGCATCGGCGTTCTGGTTTGCTTCGGGGCTGATGATCTTCGGCTTTACAAGCTTGTTAAACTGAATAAGAGCCGACGGGTGAATGATCATAAAGTTAAGCGGATTTGCGTCCTCGGGAACACTGTATCCGCCCTCTTTATAATCACCTGTGCCGCTGAGCTGAGTGATCTTATTGTTAAATCTCTTCTTGGGCATCTTGATAATACCTGAGAAAGATCTGAGAAGCTCTCTCGACTTGGTTGTATCCATATCCTGGATAGAGCCGATAATACCGGGTGTAGCGAGAAGGATTCTTCCCTCATAAGGTACTTCGTCGTTATCCATGGCATCATTGGCTGTTCTGATAGCTTCGATAGCCTTTGCGCCCGTGGTGATTGAGGTCGTATAATCCTTTGAGATGCCCTCCTTGCTCGCATACTTGGAAATTCTGAAAGCGTCAAGCTCGGGAACGACCTTTGTTCTCACAAATTCGCCGCCCAATCTGCCGAAGGCAATGCCGCCTGTTTCAATGTTGTCAAGCTCGTCAACTTGGAACATTCTGCCTCTGTCGAAGTTACATTTTACAGTCTCATATCTGAGCTGTGCATCGCCGTTTACATAGCCGTCGTTACGTGAATAATCGGCAAGACCGTTCATGTCGAGGATAGGAATTACCATTTCGTTGGCATTATAGCCCTCCCTGACAAGCTCCTGCGCTCCGTCAAGAACGCTTGTTAATGATGCCTGCTTATACACAAGGTCAAGCATCGTTGAATATTTCTTTGCAAGTGCAATTGAATTTGCCATGTTTCATTACTCCTTTTTCGTTATTCCGAAAGCCGCTTCGAGTCTTGCGGTGTCATAATCCTTGTCGTCATGCTCCAATCCGCTTTTATTTCGCTGCGGTTCGTTGCCGAAAAGATATGCCTTACTTTCCGTAAGAGGCGTTATCTGCTCGGTCAGACCGACAATATTATCATTTTCGACGCTGATTTTTTCCATGTCGATGTGTGGGATTATGTCGTTAACGTCTTTCGGGTGATATTTGTTCTGAATTTCATTGATAACGGTTGAACGCTTCAACTGCTTTTCGTAATCGGCCTTAAGGCTGTTTACTGTGTTTGTGTTTTCCGCTTTCAATCGTTCGATTTCTGCCTTCAATTCTGCGTTGTCGCCCGCTTTTTCCTTGAGGGTATCGTATTCGGTTGTTTTCTCGGTCAATGCGCTGTTGACCTTACCCAACTGCTTTTCAAGGTCCTTGTACTTGTCGGCGCTGACATATTTGTCGGTGGACAAGTCACCAAGTCTGATTTTCGAGTCCTTCGTTTCGGCTTCAAGCGCCGCATAGGTCTCATCGGATACGATGCCTTTCAGGATTTCAAGATTTTCCATATAAATACTCCTTGTTTTTATGTCCGGTGTCTCCGGCAGTATTAAGCCTTTTATGTCCCGTGCTCAGGGGTGATCGAGCCTTTTATGTCCGACTGCTCAGCGGTGTATATGAAAAAAGACACCCTTTCGGATGTCTTGAATCATTATTTTGTTGCATGAAAAAAGCACCTTGATTTCTCAGGGTGCTTAATTATTCTTTTACAATTTCAAATTCATAAGGTGGATAAAGATAATCTTCTCCTGTTTCATCAATTATTCTATACCAGTCTTTCTCTATGCTAAGACATTCATAAATCTTACCGTTAAACAAAGCTAACGGATCAGATTTTCCAACGTATTTAACCTTCATCCAACCACCTCTTTACTTTCAATTTGAATTTTTCTCCATCAGCTTCATACCAGTGTATTTCTGCCGGTCTGTTTTTTCCTTTGAAAACGATTATACCTTCACCTCTTTATCCGCCAATTACTGTAACACAAAATTGTTCAGCTCTCGTATTGTCAAATCTATCGGTTCAATTCCTTTTTCTTTACAATACTGACTTATTTTTCTGTAATCATAATGAACTGTGTTATCACCAAACGGAACAACAAATCCTCCTGCTTTTTCCGCAAGCTCATCCAACTCTCTCATTGCTTTAACTTCTTGCTCAGACATATTCATTCTCCAATTTTTCAGGGTGCTTTTAGTAAAATTAACTGTTAAATAATTGGCTTAAATCAATATCAGAATCTATATATACTGCATCAACTTCATAATCGTTATAAACCTTTACGTTCTTATTTCCGTCTGTGTATATTTGAACGATTGACCCGTCAACATCAATAATCGGCGGTTTCTTTTCAATGGTCAGACTATTTTCAATTTTCTTACACGCATTATCGAACTTTGCGTTTGATGCTTCCTTAAATACGTTATAGCTAAACATTTAATCACCGTCCAATCCTAATTCTTTATTTACGTTTTTGTTTGTCTTTGTGGCTGTTTTCAAGATATCAATTTGAGCTTCTTTTCTCGTTAAGCCTTTACGTTTCATTTTAGATGCAATTAGTTCATCAAAAGTCATGTTGGGCTTTTCCGTTTCAAGAATATTTCTCATTTCTTTGTCAGCCATCATTTCACGTGCTTTTGAACGAATCAGATTCCGTTTTTCAAAAGCCTGCCGTGCTTGCTCTTTCAAAGGCAATGTTTCATCAATCGTATTTGGTATATTAGATACTTCCGATATGTACCACTCTCTGACTTCTCGGTTTGATTTCTTTTCTATTATACCACTATTTTCTGATTTTGCAACGTTTTTCTTTGGCGTAATCTGCTCCTTGACCAGCTCTCGGCTGTGGTCTCGCCTCAAGCCGTTTTTCTTGCAGAATTCATCAATCTTCGTGCTTTGCTCGGAAATTTTCTTATTGAGCTTCTTCACCGTCTCCTTATCGCCTATTTCCTTTGCCGCCGCCTGTTCTTTCTTTAGTTGTCGCATTCTGCGCTCCATAGCACGCTGCTTCTGCGTAAGCTCATAAACACGGCGGTTTTCTTCCTCGTTAAACCTGATCGGGTTCGGTGTGCTTATGCCCGGGAAGAACGGAAACATACGGTGTCGGCAGTTCACACCGCCCAAGCCCAAGATATCATCGGGATAGCCTGTACTCTCTTTAAGGTTCGGGTATTTCTTGTCGCTTCCGTCGATTTTGAACACCTTGCCCTGCCAGCCTGCATGGTTTGCAATAGGATTTGTGGGGTGCGTTCTCGCTCCCAAGTGTGAAGAAATTTCAACATATTCCGCACCGAGCTCTTTGCAAAGCGTCTCCGAGGACTTATTGGCAAGCTTATTGACCGCCGTCAGAGTATCACGTCTTACTGTTCCCTCAAGTGAGTATTGAACGAGCTTTCCGTTTCTCTTGTATGTTGCGCCGCTTATGCCGTTCTTTGCCATATCCTTTATGGCTCGCTTGATCGCCGTCTGATAGTCGTATGTTCCCGTCACGACTTCGATATATGAGCGGTTGATAACGTTCATATACGCCTGTTTTGCGCTTTCAAGCGCCTTTGTCTGAATAAGTCTGTATGTATTGCTCAGCTCCTTATAGCTCAGCTCCAGGACCTCGGCAAATGCCGAATTGGTTTTTATATTCATCGGGTCAACCGTGATACTGCCCTGCCTGTATGCTTCTTCAAGCTCGGTCATATTGATGTTTGCAAGCTGTGCCTTTTTGAGCATATTGAGTATTTCCTGCTCGCTCTTTTCCGAATATGAGGCAATAACCTTTACCGTGTCGGCATTGAGAACACCCAATTCATCAAGCTTTTTCAGTTGCCATTCCATTGTACCGCCGATTTCATCGTTCAAATCAAATCTTCTCGCTATTTCCTTTATGAGATCAAGTTCAATTTGACTGTAAATATTGATTATCGGCTGTGATAAACTGTCAATGTCCTTAATCATTATGTGCCCTCGGGTTCTTCCTCAACTTCCGGCTTTCTCTGTAACATTTCATTGTAAAAGCTCTTTGCCTGTTCTTCGTCGAGCTTGTAAATCTGCTTGTAATACTCAATCGCATCAATTAGACCTGCGTTGAATTCAAGCATTGCCTGTCTTTTTATCTCCGCCGTATCTTCGATGATAGAATCGTCAAAATCAACCGTTATCGTTGCGTTTAAATCAATGCTTTTATCCCCGTTATATATCGCTTCAAAGTTCAAAAGGCTGTGTGCCATGTCAATTATTGCGGTTCTCAGAACCGATTCGTGCTTATGCAGAGTGCGGAACATTTTGCTGTTTTCCGATATGACCTGTGTAGCCGTTGACACATTGCCGCTGTCCCATTTGTAACCGTTTGCTCCGAAGCCGCACGCCTGTGACAGCAAATTCAACTGCGTTTGCATCGCCGCATCAAGCTCGGTAACTCTCAACTGCATATTGCTCTCAATAATCGGCGGTGCAGACGGGTCGTCCTTGTTTTCGGGCAGCAGATAAAAGACCTCGTCCGACGGGTCAAACACCTTGACCGTTTGTCCGTTCTCCATAATGTGAACGTTGGTAACTGAATCCCTCGCAAATATTCTCTTTCGTCCGAGAAGGATTTCCTTAACATAAGCGTCATATACAATGTCAACGCCCTCAAGGACATCCGTTGCACCGGCAAATATGCTTGTTCCGTAAGGCGAATCGAATTTATCCTTGTTTGCAATGTTCGGGCGTATCTGCTGAAATGTCGGCGTTTTGGAAAGCGTGTAAATATACTGATCCAAGCCCAATTCCCCGTACATCTCGGGCATTTCGGAAATGCTTTGACTTTCTGACTTTAAAATATTATTTTCAACAACATAAAAGCCGTTTTCGTCTTTTGTATGCGTCTCAAGATATGTATAGGTCTGACCCTTGATCGTTATTTCCGAAGCAAAAGCCGCTTCCGTTACCTTGCCGGAATCAAAAGAAATCGGATAGAATTTATCTTGCGTAATGTACTTTTGATTGACCTTCATTCCGTCCCAATATTGGATAAGAAAGCCGCCGCCCTTTGCGAAAGCCGCTTCAATAAGGTTGTTTCCTCTGACATAGAAATTGACCTGTTCAAGAAGCCTGTGCAAAACTTCCTCGGTGTATTTATCCGATGCCGAAAGCTCAACCTTTTCGTTAAGCAGCAGGTCCGCCCAATCCTGGCATACACGAGCAGCCATATTGAGCGTGCGCCTTTTCTGATTGAGGTTCTTCTGACCCTCGTATATCTTGTATGAATGGAAGCGGTCGACGTGTCCTCTGTACCACTGCTCCCACGTTTCAAGCTTGTCATCAATGTTTTCGTCAATGACCGTATTTCCTTTGCTCTTTAAATAATTTACAATCTGCGGATTCATGCTATCCTCTTTTCTTCGTTAAGTCTATCATTGTTTTCATGTAGGGCTCCTGGCTGTATTCCGAGCTGTCAAGGTTATCTATGTTTGTTGTCCCGTCGTCAAGCCTTACGTCCTCTTTCTTATCGTCCCATACAGCGTCGGTATACGCCTGTATCGTCTCCGGGCAATTTGAGACAATAAAAAAACGATGTTGCGCAAACATCGTCAATCCAAACCGTATTCTGTCTATTATTTCACCCTTACGGGCGTTATTTATTGCAATAGGTATGTGCTCGTTCATGACCGCCTTTCTCAGCCCTCGTATAAGCACCTGCTCGGCTGAGTCGCAATAAGCGGCAAGCACCGTATATTCCGCTCTGCACTCTCGGCAGAAGTCAACAAACTCCTTTTCAAGCTGTGTCGGGTCGATCTCATTTTTAATGCGCCGCTCCTTGACCGTCACGCACTCGGCAAAGCCCTTTGTAAATGCCGTGCATGTAAACGCTGTGCTTGATTTATTTCCGCCGAAATCGACGCCTATGGTGCATATTGATATATTCTTTCTCAACGGGTGAATATAGTTACCTTTTCCGTCTTTTGCATACCAATCGGCAGAAGCAATTACATTGTCCTTCGTAAACGAAAAATATATCTTGCCTTCCGCCGTTACCCATAAGCCTAAAATATTTCGGTCATAGAAAACGCCCGTAAACATTCGGCGATATCTTTCTTTAACGGCTTCGGACAGCGTAAGATTATCGTCCATTGTGAAATGGAGATAAAGAAGATTTTTGTCCTTTATCGCATCAACATATTTTGTCTTGAAATAGTGCGTCGGTCCTTTCGGATTGCAGTTGTACCATAGCTTTGAACCCTCAACGCTGCATCGTGCCTCAGCCTGTGAAACGAACGATTCGGGCATCAATGCAACCTCATCAAAAAGAACGCCGGCGAGCGTCATGCCCTGTATCAAGTCCTGTGAGCTTTCGTCCTTGCCGCCGAACACATAGAAATAATTTGTTACATTCCCCTTTGAAATGATTATGAGATTATCCGTGCGTTTTTCCTCGTACTCGTAGTTAAGGCTCAGAAGCTGTTGTTTAAGCGTAATAACAACGTTACGGCGCAAGCTTCCGACCGTCTTTCCGCATAAGGCAAAATCCGTTTCATTAAATCGTGCCATAGCCCAATTCACGAACGAAATAGCCATTGATACGGTTTTACCCGATCTGACCGCTCCGTCGGCTATAATGCCGTCATAGCCCTTGACGGGTGAATTATCGCACCACCAAGTCATAACCTTTAACTGCTTATTGCTGAACGGCTCCCATTTGAATTTATTCCTTTTCTGCATCGTTCCACGCCTCCGCAGCCTTGCCGTTCAGTGCTTCAATAAATGCGTTGTCAGTATCCTGTGCTTTCGGCTGCTCGCCTGTCTTGTTATGAGATTCGGATAGTGCGATTATGCTTTCAAAAGCCCTCAGATCGCCCTTCATAGCGTTTTGTATCTGCTTTAATACCATAGCTTCCTCAACCGTGATATTTTTATCCTTGATTGATTTTAAATCCGTCAGCCTGTCGAGCCGTCCCTCCTGCATCGGCAGAGCCAAAAGCATATTGACCGTATCTTTTAACAGCTTTTTCCTGCGCCGTGCCCTTCCGCTCGCAACGCCGCCTTTTTTGCCGTTTCTCACTGCTTCCTCACTGCTTCGATTACTTGTAAACGGTTTTAAGTTTTCTTCATTCGCCACATTACCACCTTGTTTTTAGACATAAAAAAAGAGTGCTGTTAAGCACTCAGCTTTTCTATCTCGTTTTCCGATAAGTCATAAAAAATGTTTCCTGTATTATCTTCTGATTCAACCGTGTATTTGTTGTCAGGTGTAATAAATACAATAAATCCGATTACATTTTCTTTCTTTACTTTCACCTTATCATATAGTTCAAATATATTATTCGTAATTATCACCTCTTAGGATATGCTGTAACAAATTTAGGATTTTTAGAGTTTTCGTTTACATTCCATATAGTTGTCACTTTTGCTTTTCTGCCAATGCCGATATTCACATCTACCGCATAAAATGCACCGTACTCATTTTGTCTTGTTTTTCTTGCTTTATTATTACTCAATTCCGATTTAATGTCAACTATCATTCTATCAGAATTTTTCATATTATATCCCAATGAATTGAAAAAAGAAAGGGCACTTAATTGTGCCCTCAGTAAGCATTCGGACTTGCACCGAACCTTCCTCAATCAAGGCGTGCTGCTTCCTTCACTATTACTTACTATTAATACTATACCACTCTTTCATCACAAAATCAACCATATTCTTTTCTTTTTTGGAAAGGCGAGTAGCTCCTTTTGAATTGTCATTCTCATTATGAAAATATCCGTGGTGTACATGAGGTTTCATCTTTTTGTGATAATGCGTTAAATCTATTGTTTTACTTTTCTTTAAGTCGTTATCAAAATAATGTATTGATTTAACTTCATTTTTACTTGCTTCCGCATAAACTCTGCCTTTGGTTCTTGTTTCAAACAGTTCTGCATCTGCAACATTCTTTTTTATAAACTTAATATTTCCCGACTGGTGAACCGTCGAATACTCAGTACCATATCTGTATCTCGGCTTTCCGTATTTGTCATATGACATTCCGCTTGATGCGCCCCTCCCGCCAAAGCGCTGTATGTTTATTTTTATCATATAATCGCTTCCTTTAGTTTTTGGGTATAAAAATACCGCTGACTGTAAAACAGCCAACGGTTTTTTCTCAATATAATAAAGTCAACCCGAAATTATTCAATCTTCTCTATATCTGATTCATCAATATACCAATAAACAGGTCCTTGATTTCCCTCTTTTTCAATATCCAATTTTCCATTTTCATGAATATCGACGATAAAACCAATCACATTTTTGCTTTTAATTCTTACTTTATCAAACAATTCAAAGTTTTTCATTTAATCACCTTCCAACACGTTTTGATCTGTTAGGGTATGCTGTAATGAATCTCGGCACATTGCTACCATTATCAATTCTCCATGCAGTTGTTACAAGAGCTTTTTTATCTATTCCTATATACATATTAACCTGAAAACTAACACTTCCGTCGGGATTTGTTTGATATTTCAAGGCTTTGCTGGTTCCTAATTTTGCTCTCATATCCCGTTCGAGACGCTCGTAATTTTGCATATTATATCCAAGAGATTTAAAGAATTTTGCCTTACTCTCATCTTTTGTAGGATTTAAAATATAGTTTTTCAGTTTATTTCTTGCAATGACTGCATTTTTATGATTATTCAACCTCTTTTGAATTGAATAGTTTTGACCTCTGCCACCCATTATAATCCTTTAACCCTTATTTTTCAAGTTTTTCATTTTATCCATCACATGATTACCATAATAAACAACCTTTATTCCCATGTAATCGTATTCGACCTCGCCGCCGTAAACGAGAATAGCAGCCGGCTCAAGCACACGTATTATTTCATCCATACCTGTTTTCCAGACGTGAAAAGAAGCTTCTTCGCGCTTCACTCCGATAGTCGATACCGCAACGACCGAGCCCTTCTCTATGCCGGCAAAGCAGAAAGAAAACGTTTCGGGCTCCGCCCATGATATCGTCGGAATAACACATACTCCGCAGTCCTGCAAAAACTGACCTATCAGTCGGCTTCGAAAGATATTCCATATCTTCATCGCCATAGGCATGTCCATATAAAGACTGAAATCGGGAGATAAGAAGCAATCGTATTCGGCTATCTTCTCAACATATTCCTGCGGCGAAGTCCAAAGCCTTTCAAATTGATAATCGTCAACAAAGCAATGAATACCGACATTCTTATCCTTTGCCGTAAGCATATAGTTAAACCCGATTAAGTCCTCGGGGATAAAATCTTCCTTATGAATAATCGGCATCTGATAAAAGCCGTCAAGCCTTGTGCCGTCCACCAATTCAAGATTATATTTCTTGTAAGTTGCCTCACGGTGGTTTTCTTTCGGCTCGTCGGGCGTCTCCTGCTCCTCCGGCAAGTCAAAATCAAACTCCTCCATATCAATATCAAATATGCCGTCAAGCTCCTCATAAAGCAAATCGAAATCCCATTCGGATTTTTCCGAGACCTTGTTATCCGTCAGCCTGAACGCCTTTATCTGCTCGTCGTTGAGATCATCGGCGATAATGCATGGCACGGTTTTCAGCCTCAGCCGCTGCGCCGCCTTATACCGTGTATGGCCGCATACGATCACGCCGTTTTTGTCAATGACTATCGGCACCTTAAACCCGAATTCTTTAATTGAATTCGTGACATACTCAACCGCCGCATCGTTCTTTCTCGGGTTCTTTTCGTAAGGTATCAGTTCTTTTATCTTTTTCTCTTGAATTTCCATAAATGCACCGTTTAAACATACAATATGCCGTCTGAGCGTTGATCCTCTCAAGCCAAACGCATTTCTTACATCTCTTATTCATAGCTTCTCCAAAAGCAAAAGCCGCATTGACTTCTCAACACGGCTTTACTATATTTCCAAGTATAATAATATACCATGTCAAGAGGGACATTCAAGGACATTTAGGGACATTTTTCAAAATTTCTGTGTGATTTTTTTCAAAGCTCTGTAATGCTTCTGCGTGTTTTCTCGTGATATGCCGCCTGACATAGCCCATTTCATCGGCGATTACAGTCCAGGGTTTAAAGCTTATGTACCGCTTTTCAAGAAGTATCTTTTCCTCGTCCTCGGGAAGCTGCCGAATTTCTCTGCCGATTTTTTCCCTGAATTTAAGATATCTTTCAACCTCGTCCGACAGTTCGGATTCGCTGTCTGCTATCTTCTCAACAATAGAGGCAAACACGGCATCGGGCTTCCCTGAAGTCTGAACAATGCTCTGCTCATAGTTTGTAGCCTTTATCGTCTCCGCCAGCTCCCGAAGCTGCCTGATCTCATCGTTACGGTTCAGTATCTTCTGATTAAGCCACCTCCCCTGCGACAAATATTCCTTGGCTGTCACTGTCAATCACGCTCCTTTAACAAATTTTCATCAACTGGTTTTAGCCGTCTACCACACTTCGGGCAATAATCAAATGCTAATTCAATTCTTCGTCCGTATCTTGTAATGACAGTAAAAGGCTTTTTAGTGTACGCTCTTCCTTCGCAATATTCGCAACCTTTATTGTTTGACATCTTTAACCTCATTCAAATATATCTCCTTTGCTTTATAAAATCTGCACACATCAGGCTTCTGCTTCAAAATTGTGCAATACTTTCCATCGCAGAAGCGACAGGTCTTGTCTTTACATTTCGGCTGCTGTTTTAAGCCCATAATCTACTCCCCCATTTCTTCGTAATTCTCGGCGTCCCACTCCATTTTGAGTGTTTCGGTGAGAAGCTTATCTATGTGCTGCCAATAGACAGGATCGTCTGTTCTGCCGCTTGACAGCTCCGACATTTCTTCGATAAAGGCGAAAAGCCGTTCCCGTCCGAAGCCGTACCGTTGATGCAGTGCGATACATGCCAGCTTCAGCATTCGCCTGTTGTGGTTCTTTATCTCATTTTGACATGCCCTCCGAATAGCCACCCTCTGCTCCTTCGGCAGACATTCCGTTCTTATTACTGATTTCATGATCAAGTCTCCTTAATCGAGATGTTATATTTTTCAAGCATAAGTTTACGTTTGATTTTATACACGTCGGTTCTCATTCCTTTACAGTCCTCAACAACACGGCTACCGTTTTCATAGTACACAAAATCAGCTATGTAATCACACGGGCGTTCTGTTCGCTCTGATGTTTTCTGACTGTCAATCAAGCGGAATTTTACCTGTCGTTGTAAGTTGCAGATTATGCCGGAGCGCTCAAGCAAGCGCAATTCGCACCAACGGTTATATTCACGCTTGCTGTCAAACAATTCTCCGCCTACTCTGATTTTTTGATTATTGTACTTGCTCAATAGAGTTCGCCTCCATGCTGTACTGTGCGACCGTTGCCGTTCTGCCGAAGCGGTTGCGAATCGTTATCATTTCAGTGTTGATAACATGTCCGTCACGTCGGAGGTCATATATGCGAGCAGACAGACGTGTTGATCCCGCAAGCCGGAATGCGTCGGCAGGTGTCAGCTTTTCACCTGCGGACAGATGCTCAAGAATTATCTTTTTCTGTGTTTCACGTTCGTTCATTTCTTACCTCCCCGGATATACCGGTAGCTTTTCTGCTCTTCTCATGATCTCGTCCATATCATAACTTGGCTTTTTTCTTTCATCGCCACCGTCACGTCTCCACCAATTCCGAATTGTAGAATAGTGGCTGCGATACATTTTCCCCGTTGACGCCATGTAATCGCTGAGCTTTTCGATATACTCGTTGCGTTTGCTTACACCCATTTGCTCAGCCAAACGCTTATATTCGTTATCGGTCAGCATTACATTGCCGCTTTCACCGTATTTTTTCTTGGGCGGGGGCGTGCTTTCTCTGGTACTCTCTTTAAAATCAGACTCAGTATCAGTATCAGACTCAGTATCAGACTCAGTATCGGCTTTTTTGGGTTTCTCAGAAAACCCTTCGGTTTTTTCAATAACCGTTCGGTTTTTTGGGTTTTCTTCGGTTTCTTTTTTTGGCCTGCCACCCTTTGCTCCGTTAAGTCTGTTTGCCTGTATAACCTTTTCATAATTCTCATTTGCACTATCTATGTACTTTTTTATGCGTTTAAAATACATCTTCATTGCTCGGTCAGAGAATTCCGTTTCTTTTTGTTCATTTGCATATATAAGAATTGCCTTAAATAGTTCGCCAGCCTCGGCATCGGTGAAATCCTCGAGGTCTTCAATGCAATCTGTAGGCAAAACAAAGCTTGTCTTTTTTTCTACCATAAGTCCTCCTTAATAACCGAATTTCAGTTGCCTTTTAATTTCTTCACATGTCGTCAAATCCGTTATAACGTGGCAGTCTTTAAGGCATACTGCCCCACTTTCTCTGAACTGGTAATACTGACAATAGAAGCAATTAAAAGGAACTAAAACATACTGTTCAATCTTTCCACGATGCTTCATTGAAACTTCCATGATTCACACCTCAGAACGGGAGATCCTCATCACCGGATATCTCTTCAAAATCGTCTGAACTTGCCTGAGTATAGTTCGATTCAGCATTGTTTGCGCTCACCTTTTCACCGCAGAAACTTGCCTGTTCAACAATAACCTCAACAGCTATTCTCTTGTTACCGTTTTTGTCCTGATAATTTCGTGTCTGAATAGATCCGGTAACGGCAATCATATTACCCTTCTGAAAATATTTTGTGATAAATTCAGCGGTCTTTCTCCATGCAACGCAGTTGATGAAATCGGCCTGACGCTGTTCTCCCTGCCGAGCGTATGAACGCTCAACAGCAAGTGTGAAGCTTGTAACGGCATTCTGCTGGGGTGTGCATTTAAGCTCAGGGGGCGCAACGAGGCGGCCTATAAGCACAACATTGTTTATCATTTTAAAACCTCCATTTTCGGTAAATAAGTTTGTTTTCGTCCCATGCGGGATATTTTTTCATAAGATAGTTTCTAATAAATTCTTTGTAAGTTGCTCGCTTGTCTGACTGGTCATATTCTCGGTGACAGCTCTGACAAAGCGTAACGATATTTTCTTCAATTCCAAGTCCGCCCTGTGACCGTGCTATATAATGAGCGTTAGGCTGTCCCTGCGAACTTCCGCAAATAATACAACGGTAGCCGTCACGCTCATACACAGCACATTTAACACTCTTAGAAATTGATGTAGCCTTAGTTTGTTTGTGCATCTTCTGCCTCCCAAAGCGACATCATACGAGCAATTTCATCGGGCGTCTTTGTCTCAATTCCTTGTTCTTTACATTCTGTTACCGCAAGCTCAATCAAATTTGACATTTGCTTTGTATCGTAAGTTGATGAGCCTTTATAAAACATAACATAAGAATATTCATCGTCACATTGTCCTAAATCGTCTGCAATCCAACCTAACCCGTTATGTTGCCAGCTTTTAATTACCGCTGTCACTTCAGATGTTCTAACAAGAAGAACATAGAAATTATCGCCTATGCCTCTGATGAACTCTCTGTAAAGGTCAAGCTTCGGTATATTGAGTTTGGCGGCAAGCTTAGTGAGAAGCACCCAAAAATACGCATTTGCATTTAAACTCCGCTTTTCTCTGTATTCTTTTATCTCGGCGGTATATATCTTTCCGTCCTTCATTGAATCGCATATCTTTCGTGCCTGCTCAATTTGAACAGGCAACATAAGATATGAACCGCTTGAATCAATAAACCATTTGGCTTTTGTGGTTTTAACTTTCATTGGCTTTCCTTATCCATTTTGTAAGGACTGAACCTGCTTTTTGAAGCTGATCAAGAGTGAAATCGGATAAATCAGTACCGGGATTGACATACACATTCTGTGATGCATAGAGAGATCTCATAACCTCAGCCTTAGTCTTGCCTCTCATCTGTGCGAACTCTGAAACGAGCTTGTCTACCTCAACAATCATGTTGTTTCTCGGGTCTGTTCTTTGAGGCTTTGTAGGCTCACTTGCAGAATTAGATACAGGCTTGTCCGAATAAGAGAAAACACACTTTTTTGATTTCGTGTTTATAATTACAAGCTCTGCTATACGCTTGTTCTCAACCGTCATTTTTGTGACCTTGAATTTGTCATAAGTGGTCATTTTTCCGTTTTTCTCAAACGCTTTATAATTCGGTGTACCGTCATTATTTGCAGCCGGTATGTAAATGAGCGGTGCAGTGTATAGCTCTCTGCCTATACCCCAGTTCACGCAGGCTCGTTTGAAGCTGTCGGAGCTTTCGCCCTTTTGCTTCTCCGTGTAGCTCTCTGTTCCACAGTCACTTTTCCAAACCCAGTCAGAAGTTGTTTCACATTTAATGCCGACACGACAATATAAGTTGCCTTTAACTTCGTAATGTTCACGCTGCCAACGTTCGGCCCCGACAGTTTCGTCAAGGATCGCCATATCACACCGTGCATCTTTATATAAGAGCAGTGTCAAGCCCTTTTCATTAACCGTTCCGATACGTGCATCAATTTCGTTTGCCGTTAAGTCTCTGAAAATCATTTGATCCTCACTCCTGTATTCGTCTGCAATTCTGCGCCTGCAACCTCGCCGCCTGCCATAAGCTCGGAACGTATGGCGGCTTTGTCTATCTTTGCCGGTTGCTCAATAAGAAAGCGAGTGGGAATATCAGCTTCGTTATTGATTACGACAGCTTTGCTTGATGATAAAGCAATGGCAAATACGCCCGCTTTGCTTTTCTGCGTTCCCGTTGCCTGCATAAAATCAATAATTGAGGATTTAATACGCTTAACGCCGTTTTCTGCTGTTTTCTGTCTTGCAGCAAGACGGTCTTTTTCTTTCTTAAACTTTTCCGCATCTGCTTCAAGCTCTCGGATAACCACGCAGCAGCTTTCAAGCTTTTCTTCTGAACCCATTGCTTCAAGTGTGTCTTTTACTGTTTCTTCGTCGATTTCATCTGCGGTCAAAAGAGCATAAAGCTCATTTGCTGCGGCTGTCATTTCGTAAAGGTTCATTGTGTACTCCTTTCATTATGAGAAAAAGTGTATTTATATTTTTGTTGATGTATTCCGCCTGCCTCTGAGACATTTCAAAAGGAACATTTCTTCCCTTTTCTGCGGCAAGCTCGTCTGCTTCTTGATAATTCATAACTTCTCCTATTTGACAAATTTAATTGTTGTGGTATAATGAAAGTGAATAGTGACACATATTCACTTCCTTAAGAACTCGTTCAGTTGCTGCTGAGTGGGTTCTTTTCCTTTATCAGGACATTCTCTGCATTGGCTTCAAAGTGTGCCTGTCTGAGCTGCTCAAGCTCGACCTGATAGCGGCGGTTCTTCATGTTGGCAGTGTCAAGCTTCTTTGCAAGCCTGACGATCTCGGCATCTCGCTCGGCGTTGATGTTGTAAAGCCTGTCCTTGATCGCCTGATATCCGCCGAAGAAAAACGCCGCCGTGAACAGACTTCCGAAAAAGCCCGCAAAAAATATCCAGAAAAACAAATCCATTGCTTATCCCTCCTTTCTGTTATGCACCTAAGTATTTGATAACATTTGATTTGTAAATGCGCCATTTTTTTCCGACTTTTGCTCCTTTGATTGTGCCCTTTTGCAACAGTCCTCTGACCGTCTTTTCGCTCAACTTGAGAAAGCAACACAATTCATTAAGGGTAAAAACTTCGTCGTAATAATCAATCTTCTGTTTCATTTCGCACCTCCTCATTTTCTATTTGGTGGTTCATAAAGGTTGTATTGCCGTTCTGAGTGAGATTACCGTTTTTCATAATTGACACTCCTTGATAATGTAAATTATTTTCGTTTTGTCGAATCAGTCCTCAAAGAATTCTGTCCAGTGCATATCAAGCACCTTTGCAAGCCTTTTTGCGACCGGCACAGTCAGGTTACGACTGCCTGATTCAATGTGACTGTAACCGCCTTGAGTAATGCCGATAAGCTCTGATACCCTTTTCGACGTCAACCCCTTTTCCTTGCGACGGTTAATAATCTTTTCTCTCGGTTTCATCTCGCCCCTCCTGTTCTTGCGTTTACGCGGCATTATTGTACGAGTTCGTCCATCGTTACGCCGAGATAATCGGAAATGCGTTTCAGCAAAGTCACCGACGGAGCTTTGAACCCCTTTACAATGTAGCTTATCATCGCTTGTGAAACGCCCACATTCTCGGCAAGCTCGGTTTGTGATATTCCTTTTTCTTTAAGCAGAAGCTTAATTTTTTTCGTCATATCCTCACCTCCTTGAAGTCCTTGCGGCTTTTCTTTTGCCTTTGCATCGTCTTGACCTCCCTGGCTTTATTTGTTAAGCCGTTGCGCTTAACTTGGTTATATTATAAAGCCTAATTAGGCGGAGCCTAATTAACCAAAAGTCAACACCTTTTTACAAAAATCCTATTTTTTTGACATATTGTATAAAATCGATATTTCATTTGTAATATCCACGCCGTCCGATTTGTACTTCGTGTAAAAAGCTTTTTATTACGTTTGTTTATCTATAGATATCTATAGTCAGCGTGCAAAAAAATAAGTGTCGATACACTCATCGGGAATAGCAAGACAATCGCAAATACCGCTAATCTCAGACTGTTTAAACGGTCTTTTATTGTTAAGACTGAGATTAAGAGATGTATCACTTATTCCCAATCTTCCGGCAAGCTCTGACTGCGTGATCTTCTTCTCACGCAGCCGACCGAGAAGCTTGGAATAATCGTAAACATAGTTCACTCTTTCCACCTCCTTAAAATCATCAAAATGACTGCGATATCGCCGATAATTACAGCTATATCAAGCAATAACGATACTTTTTCCATAAATAGCACCTCTTTATATATTGACAATGAGAGCAAAATAATATATGATAACCATACAGGGGCTTTCGCCCCTGCGCTTATCCGGATAACAGTTTGTTGATTATTTCAACAACCGTTGAGATAAGCTGTATTATGGCGGTTGCAAGAAGCACCTTTTCGGTAGTGGTGGGGTTCTTGCGACCGTTTTTCTTTTGCTTACTCACTGTGTTCACCTCCTTGGTATGGATAGATTATATCACTATAGATATCTAAAGTCAATAGCTTTTTGAAAAAAACTTTTAAATTTTTAAAGTTTTTCTTGAAATATCTAAATATTTGTGATATTATAAATCTACCAGAGGTGATTACATGGCTGAATTTAAAGACAGATTGAAAGAGGCGTTAGCCATAAGAAAAATGTCTGCCGCTGAGCTGGCAAGATTATCTCAAGTAAATGAGGGTGCAATAAGCCAATATAAAAAGGGTGCATATAAGGCAACGCAAGAAAATCTTGACAGGCTTGCCAAAACATTAAATGTATCTATAGCGTGGCTTATGGGTGCTGACGTGCCGATGGAAAAAGAATACAAGCTCGTTTCCCCTACCGTAACGGACGATGTTGTAACATTTCCCGTTATCGGAGAAATCGCCGCAGGTTATAACTGCGTTGCCAACGAAGATTGGAGCGGTGACACGGTTGAAGTTCCGACAAGCTATTTAAAAGGCAGACCTAAATCCGATTATATGGTATTAAAGGTTCACGGCGATTCGATGTATCCTTTATATCAGGACGGCGACACGGTGCTTATTTTAAAGCAAAGCACGCTTGACCGAAGCGGTGACATCGGTGCTATTATCTATGAAGATGAGTGCGCCACTCTAAAAAAGATCGAGTTTGTTCACGGCGAGGATTGGCTGCGCCTTGTGCCGCTCAATCCGCTATATAAGCCCGAAACCATAGAAAACGAAGCCCTCGAACACTGCCGTGTTATCGGCGTGCCGAGGCTGCTTATAAGAGAAATTGATTAACTTTAGTTCATAACCGCCTTGCGGTGTGATAAATGACTTTAATTGAAAGGGTGTTAAAAATGGGATTTATTCCGATGGTTTGTCCGCAATGCGGTGCACAGGTTCAGTTGGACGATTCGAGAGAATTTGGCTTCTGTTCCTATTGCGGCACAAAAATTGTGCAGGAAAAGGTAGTCGTCGAACATCGTGGAAGTGTTGGCGTTGACCATTCCGGTGAAATTGATAATCTTCTTCGCAGAGCTTCCGAATATATGCAAAGAGGTGACACCGACGGAGCAGAGATCTATTACAATCGTGTTTTAGACTTAGATTTTGATAACGAGATTGCACGGAACGCAATGGAGAGATTAAATCAAATCGTAAAAGAACCAAATCTTTTCATTACAGCAACAACAGGAAAGCTTTACAATAAAAAGGCAAGTATCCGTATAAAAATCGACGGCATTGATTACGGTACAATTTTTAACGGCAATACAGGCTCTTATAAATTAAATGTCGGTACACACAAAATACGATTAAAAATTAACAGCGTACCTTTTTACAAATTAGATTTTAATGTTGAAATTAAAAATCGATTTACAAAACTACAATATGTCGCTACATGTAAAATTGGCAACGTAATAGAAATAAAATAACGGAGATATTGAAAATGATATGTTCAAAGTGTAAAAAGGTTATTCCCAACGGTTCAGTACAGTGCCCCGAGTGCGGCGCAGATCTTAAATCAAGCATACAAAAGACAAAAGCAAAAACGGGCTGTATGTGGGCTTTTATAATAGCGATCCTTGCTTTTGCAATTATTTCCGTTGCCCTAATTATCAGCGTTACCAATGATTCAAGCCCGGATAGTTCGGGTAACAGGACTACCACCACCGCAGCGCAAGTCATTTTAGATAAGTAAGATAATATAATAGACATTTCAACAAATGAAACCTTCGATACCTACCCGAAAGAGTAGTTTGTGATTTATTTTCACAACAATAAAAATAAAAAAAACGCCGCCCGGTGCTACCAACACCGAACGGCAATACATCCAATCTTCCGAACCACCAAAAGAAAGGCTGTGGCTACATTATACCGCCTTTCTCAGGTTTTTGCAACCATTTTTTGAAAGGACGGTTATTTTTATGGCTAAAACAGCAAAACGACCTGACGGAAGATTTCAACGTCAGGTTTATCTCGGCAGGATCAACGGCAAAAGACAATATAAAGTCGTGTACGGAAAAACCGAAAAGGAAGTCGAAAAGAAAGTCAGAGAAATCAAAAACCAACTTGACAGAGGAATTAACATTGTCGAAAGCTCAACGCCTTTTGCTGATTGCGTGAAAAAATGGCTGTCAACGATGAAGTTTCAAACATCAGAGTCACAGTACAATCTATATGAATACCGTATATCCGTATTTGTTGAACGCTTGGGCAATTATCCACTACGCCATATTAAGCCTGAGAACCTGCAGGCCGTTTTAAACGATATAGCCGTCAACAATCCTACCACAAAAAATTCCTCGTCATACAAGACCGTGTTGAATTATAAAAACACCGTACAGATGTTTTATAAATATTTGACCGACAACCGATATATTGACTTTGACTCTTCGAAAGCTCTGACAATCCCTAAACAGGCCGTGCCGAAAAAGGACAGACGAGCCTTAACTGCCGAAGAGCAAAACCGAGTTCGTACATTTAAACACCGTGCGCAGCTTCCGGCTATGATTGCTATGCTCTGCGGTTTAAGACGAGGCGAAATATCCGCTTTAAAATGGTCGGACATAGATTTTAAAGAAAAGACGATCACCGTTTCAAAATCATTTGATTTCAAAAACAATAAGGTTAAGCTTCCCAAAACTGCCGCAGGTATCAGAACGGTACCAATGCCCGAAGAGCTGATACAATTCTTAAAACCGCTGAAAGGTAAAAAGAACAGTCTTGTCGTCACGAATACAAAGGGTGGTACAATGACCGAAACGAATTGGCGGCACCTGTGGGAATCATACTTGTATAATTACAATCACACTTTCGGCGATTTTAGAGGTTGGAAGCCGACGCTGCACAACAAGAAAGAACCTATGGTTGTTGAGCCGTTCACGATGCACTGTTTACGTCATACATATGCGACGCTGCTTTACGATGCCGAGGTTGATGTTATGACCGCAAGGGACTTGCTCGGGCACTCAGACGTGCAAACCACAATGGGAATTTATACGCATCTTTCGGAAGAAAAGAAAAAATCTTCCATTGAAAAGCTAAACGACTTTTTGAACAGTGCAAGTCAACATGCAAGTCAAAAAGCAGTGTAAACGTTGATATATAAGCGTTTGAGCCTATCGTCGCCGTTTCTTCAAATCCCGCCACTCCGACCACTTACTGAAAGTCTTATTTATCAATGAAAACGTTGATAAATAAGGCTTTTTTCTTGTTTTGGGTTTTCTTAATCTGTTTAATTCTATCTGAGCGACAGCTATACTTTCAAATCCTTTCAAATCGTCACTTCCGTTTATTGTAATCTGTTCAGAATCGGGGGCGACGGTTTTCTCTTTATATCGGTTCAAGGTTACCGAAAGAGTTTTTCCGAAGCCTGTCGGTGTTTCAGAGTAAATCAAAGTGTTTACACTTATAAAAAGACTCGATAGACTCATTTAACGGAGCTTTCAACCGTCATTTTTGCAATAAAATGTTATCCTGCATTTTTACAAGTTACATCTTGTATTTGAATCACTCTCTTTTTCACAGACTTTTGAAGTGAAGATATGAAAAAAGACACCCTTTCGGATGTCTTAAATCACTGTTTTGTTGCATGAAAAATCAATTTCCCGTTTTAATCGTTCAAGCTTTTTGAGCGATTGTTTGCAGTCCGATGCCTGCGAGGTCGATATGTTCTGCATCAATGGAAGTTACCGTTCCGTCAAAGTTGACATCTCCTGCCGCCGTCTGAGCCGCAGTCACATTATCGCCGCTCAACATTCCTCCTGCAATTGCTCTGACAATAACAGAATCTCTGCCATCGATGTAGCCGTCACCGTTGACATCGCCGCGAATAACAACAGTGAGTGAATCAATCACATTGCCCGAAGCGTCAATCAGCCTTACGGTGCAGCCTGTTGTCACCTTATTCGTGTTTTTCAGCATGGTGTTCTTTGCATCATAAACTCTGAGGTAAACTACCTCATTTTCAAAGAGTGAAACTACCTTGCTTACGGTCAGATTATTGAAATTGAAGCCTGAAACCAGATTGTTCTTTCTGTCAACAGTCAATCCCGCCGTGCTTTTCGCAACAAGCTTGTTTATGCCAAGCTTACCCGTATAAAGTATGCAATAGCCGTCAACATAGGTGTTGAAATAACTGTAGCTGTCTATCACATTCTCACCCGAAACAATCACATTGCCGACAGTGTACTTTGCACAGTCAAGAGTCATGACATAGCGTTTGAACTCCGTCTGTTCGGGAACCTGCGACATACTTGTGATATAGATATCCGTCGTCGCCGTGTCAATATAGATAATGTTCGTTGAATTGTAGACCGCGTCGCCGTTCTTAATCAATATATCTGTCTTTGAAGAGCCTGCCGCAACGGGATCTTTTGAGCCGATAACGTTGCCATCTTCGTCATATTCCTTCTCAACATAGAGGTAACTGTATGTTTGAACAACCCTTGTAACTTTGCCGAGGGAATAGACTGCGTCTCCGCTCGTTGCGGATTTATTATCGGCTATAACGCCGCCGTAGGTAAAGAGCTTGCCCCCTGCCTTGACATAAACGCCGCCGTAATTACACTCATTATTCCTTACCGTTCCGCCGTAGATATACATTGTGCCGGAAACTGTAATTGCACCGGTCGTGGTGTTCTTACAATTCTGAACCGCGGATTTCTCGTGCATATAAAGGCTTCCGCCCGTCTGGACATTTACAGCCGCTGCACCGACAACTCCGGTCAGCTCCTTGCCTCCGTCGATTATCATAAGTCCGTCGGAATCCGTGCCCGATTCATAGTCGCTCTGGGACTGCTGAACGTTATCGGCAACGGAATTGCCCAATCTCAGCGTTGCGCCTTTCTTGATATCAAACATTATTCCGTAGAATGAGCCTGTTCTGATCGCCTTATAGCCCGCATCGTCGCAGAGAAGAGTTACGTCGCCGTTGACTGTAATTGTTGAGGTTACTGAAGCATTGGCAACGAGCGTAATTATCGCCGTCTCTTCTGCCGAAACTGCCGCAAAAGCGTCGGACAAATCGGTGTATTCAACCGAAAAGGCTCCGGCTTTACTTACCCTTGCGACCGTTGTGGTCTCCATGCTGGTTATTGTACCGTTAGCGAGCGTGTACCAGTTGGAATTTGAAAGTCCGAATTTCATATAGTTGGTGCTCATTGCACTTCCGCCGAGAATCTTTGTCTTTTCAGCGTAGGTTTGCGGCGTTACAGTTGCCGCAAATCCGGAGCATGTGAGCTTGCCGGTTATATCAACGGTCTTGCCGCTGACAAGATAAATATCATTTGAAGAGTCGATCTGAGCCGCAGCGTCGAGAGAGAGCGTTGCTCCGTTATAGATTGCATTTCCGAGTGCCTTATCCGAGGTGTTTCTTGAAATATCGCCGCCTGAGATTCTGACCTCTGCGCCTGTTTCTATCTGAATTGCACCGCCCGAAGAATATGCACGGTTAGAGGAAAGCGTACCGCCGCTGATTTCAACCGTTGAATAATTCATTGCGCAAATCGCGCCGCCATAGGTTGCCTGATTAGCGGTCATTGAAGCCTTTCCGCCGACAGCCGTTGTTGCATAAACACTGTACGATGCCACAACACCGCCCTTCAGCTTTGCAATATTAGCGGTAAATGAGCCTCCTGTGATGACAGCCTGTCCGCCGTTATTGTAAAGAACTGCGCCCTGTGTCGCCTCATTTGATCTGAATATGCCGCCGCTGATTTTTACGGTGCCCTCAAGGTTATAGATTACGCCGCCGACAGACTTGCCGATATTTCCGCTGAAAATGCCGCCGACGATCTCCGTTGTGCCTTGGTTATAAACAACTGCACCCATTACGGTTGCCGCTGACTGCTCTGCGGTTTTGAAGTCATATAATTCAACACCAGGCTGAACCGTAAGCGTTGCTCCCTCGGCAACCTTGATTGCAGAAGCCGTTGCCGCAACATTGTTGCCGTCGATATAAAAATTAGCCGAGCTTTCGTCTCCATAGACCTTTGAGCCCAAGGTCAGCTTGCCGGTTACATTGAACATCGGAGCGGTAAGCGAAGCCGCCCTTGTGAGCGTCGCGCCGTCCTCGGAGAAAATTCCGATTTCCGAGGTGATGTTTACGGTTGAGGCAAGCTCGGTATCACGGATAACATAAACCGTCGGAAGAACGGTTGAGCTTGTGTTTGAAGCATAGTCAATAGCTGCCGCAACGGTTTCATAATATGTATCCGTGCGTCCGTCTATCTGAACCTTTGCAACATACTTGTCCTGAACTCTCTTTACGCTCCTCACGGAACCGTCTTTTATCACCTCGACGGAGGACATGTTGTACATTGATGTAAGCTGAGGATAATAATAAAAATACGTATCATCGGCGGTTGCTCTCCAGTCTGAGCTTGAAAATCCGATGTTTGAAACAGAGGAAGACCCTGTCATCTGGGCGGGAGTTTTTTCCGTTGCACCCGTTGTCAACAGGTTTGTTTTATATGTTCCGTCAAATATAATGCTCGAAACATTTGCACCCACAGTATTGCCGAAAGCGACGCCGACCTGGCTTGAACCCGTTACTTTGCTTGAAACATAGCAGGTTTTGACCGTGCCGTTATTGTTGTAGCCGACAAGTCCGCCGACCATGACGTTACCGCTTGTCTGAGCCGCTGTGCTGTAGCTGTTGGTAAGTGTTCCGGCTGAGTTGTAGCCGAGAATACCGCCGACAAATCTTGCATTCGGAGCGCTTATCGTCGCATAGTTGAAGCACTTGTTTACCGTTGCCTTATTGCTGATGCCTACAACGCCTCCGACATTTGTCAGGAACGATTTATCGTTGGAATAATTTGTTCCCACGATGCTGCCGAGCATACCGCTCGTTGATACGCTTGCCGTTGAGCCGCCGAGATTGCCGACAATTCCGCCGACTGCCTTATCACCGCTTACCTCACTGTCAACCGCACAGTTAAGAATCGAACCGCTTTTTAAATAGCCGGCAATACCTCCGACATTTTCAATGCCTGAGATTCTGCCGTCAAGCACGACCGTATTCGTGACCGTACCGGTATTGATATATCCAAAGAGACCGATATTTCTTCCGCTGTCGCCCGAGCTTGATGACGTATAAAGACCCGCGATATTGTAGCCGCCGCCGTTGAAAATGCCGTTATATCCGTGTGCCTCGTCAATGCCTATCGGCGTCCATTCAATAACACCAAAGCTGTCATCATTGACATTGATGTTCATAAGAAGGTTGTCCGTAACGGTTGCGTTGGCATTGGGATTTGCATCCATGCCGTTGAGCTGACCGTTTACCAAAGCCGCAAACCATGCAAGCTCCGACGGTTTTGAAATAAGATATGTACCGCTTGAATTCTTCTGCGGAACAGAGCGGTCGCCTGCCCAAACATCAAGCGAAAGCATCCATGCAAGAACGGGATAACCGTTATTGATCTCCGTATAGTCAAAGCAGAAGTATGCTTTTTGACCGTTGAGTTCTTTTACAAAGGCGGAAAGCTTCATGTCTGCCAATGTACGTCCGACGCCTGCCGTGCCGTCAACGCCCGAAGTCTCATAGCTGTAGAAGTTGCTGTCACATTCGCTGCCGTAAACGGAACCTATCGTACCGCCAACCTCTTTTCCCGTGCTTGTAACGGGAGCTATTGCATAGGCGTCGCAAACTGTTGAGAAAAGGGCGTAGCCCACAAGTCCGCCGACAGTATCATCTGCCGAAACAGAGCCGAGGAAGAAGCAGCCCTCAAGGAATGCGCCCGAGAGAGTTCCGCCGACACCGCCGACATTCAATTTGCCGGAAACAGCCATATCGCTGTAGCTCTTTACTATAACCGAGTTGCCGTTTGCATAGCCTGCGATGCCGCCGACACGCTGATTACCGCTGACTGTTCCCGAAGAATAGCACTGATTGATAACCGTATAATAGTATGCCCAACCGACGATGCCGCCGATGCTGTTACCCGAGCCGTAAACATCTCCCTCGAAGGAGCAATCGGAAAGTCCGAGATTCTCGGCATAGCCGACAATACCGCCGACGCTGTAGCCGCCGTGAATTTCCGCATTTGTTATCTTTATATTCTTAATGCTTGTCTGAGTGTGCTGAAGAACATATTCCGAAGTCATTTTATCGGGAGCGTCCGCATCACCGGAAGTATTGCTCGGAATTACAACGCTGCCGAAGAATCCCGCACAGTCAATACCCGAATCAACATAAACTCCGCTGACCGTGTGTCCGTCACCGTCAAAGGTTCCGCGGAACGGACTTGCCTGCGTACCGATAGGCGTCCACTTGTTAGCAACAGAGCCGGGAGCATTGAGCTGGATATCTGCCGTCAGCTTACCCTTTATTGACTGTGAGCCGCTGTTTACGGCATCGGCAAACCAAATGAGCTCAGAAGCGGTTCCGATTTGATAAACTCCGCCCGATAAGGTCGGCACCGTACCTGCCGCCAGCGCGGAAAGTCCCGGAATCACCGAGACGGTCAAAATAAGAATCGCTATCGCGACGGATAAGATCCTACGTTTCATAAGCAACACTCCTATTATACAAAATCTAACAATTGACTATACCATCACAAATAATATTATAAATTATTTTCCGTCAAAGTGCAAGGTGCTTGACTTGGTGTTAATAGACAATATTAGTTGGCTTTTTTTGTGAAATATGCACTTTACGGAGATTTATGTCTTATTGCTGCTTTTAAATAGGTATCTCAGATCTGTATATACACGGTTCCGGCACCGAAAAACGACCGCCGCAAAAAATCTGCAACGGTCGTTTTCGGTGCAATCCGATTATCTTTCATTTTCAATATCTGCAAGCATCTGTACTCTCTTTGCATGACGTCCGCCCTCATAAACGCCGGAGAGCCATGCGTCAACAATCATCAAAGCGAGGTCAAGTCCGACAACTCTTGCGCCGAAGGCAAGCACATTTGTATCATTGTGCTGTCTTGAAAGCAATGCTGAATAGGGCTCACTGCAAACAACGGCGCGGATACCCTTTACCTTGTTTGCCGCCAGAGAAATACCTACGCCTGTGCCGCAAATCAATATGCCCTTATCGCACTCACCGGAGGCAACCGCCTCACCTACCGCCTTGCCGTAAATCGGATAATCCGTGCGCTCGGTGCTGTTTGTGCCGAAGTCAACAACTTCGATTCCTTTTTCTTTAAGATGCTCAATGACCTTGCCCTTTAACTCAAATCCGACATGGTCACAGCCTATTGCAATTTTCATGGAAAAAACCACCTTTCAAATAATCGTTGATTAAATTGCGGCACACATTCGCTGTACCGTGCTGAAATTTAATCAGCGATTATTATGCTTTATTGTTGCCGCCACACCGTTTATTAACAGTGCGGCGGCAACAAAATGTCGGTCGATCTAAACTCGTAAAGCAGTTTTTGGAAAATAGAAGGGGAAAATATATCAAGAAGTGAGCCGATCGAGCCGTCATTTTTTTGCTCGTGCTCCGGGACGCAGTATGCCGTAGGTGTCCCGGAGCTTTTGTAATCTACAGATTACATATAATAAAGTTCGGAGGAAAGAACCTTATTTAATTATTTTGTAACAAGGTTGGAGTCAACCGGAATTGTTTCCGGAGTTGCGTTAGCGTCGATAGTCTCCTTATTCTTAACGGCTTCGATCATACGCTTAAGTGATGTTGCACCGATTCCTGCGGAGTCCTGAGCAACCGTTGCTGAAAGCTCGCCTGCCTGAACGCTCTGGAGAGCCTCTTCTGCACCGTCTGTACCTACTACGATAACGTCCTTGCCTGCATTCTTAACAGCCTGAAGTGCGCCGAGTGCCATTGTGTCGTTGCAGCAGTAGATAGCCTTGAGGTTCGGATTTGACTGAAGCATACTTGCTGCCGTATCAAGAGCCTTCTGACGATCCCAGTCTGCCGGCTGAGAAGCTACAAGCTTAACCTTTGAGTTAGCATTGAATGCGTTTGTTGCGCCTGTCTTTCTTGATTCACCGGAAGCGTTACCTGCTTTACCCTCGATGATAGCAACTTCGCCGCCGTTTGCAAGCTTTTCAATGATATACTGAGCGCCCTTTTCGCCGACCTTTTCGTTATCCGTTGTTGCGAAAGCGATAACGCTGCCGCCTGCTGCCTTAAGAGTATCCATGTCGATCTTCTCGTCGATGTTCATTACATAGATGCCCTTCTTGTTAGCCTCAACAATACCGTTAATAAGGTTTGTCGGTGAAAGCGGAGCAACACCGATTGCCTTGTAGCCCTTGTTGATGCAGTTTTCAAGGATCTTGAGCTGGCCTTCTGTGTCTTCCTCTGTTGTTGCTGCAAAGATATCAACAGTAACACCCTGCTTCTTTGCTTCTTCCTCAATACCTGCCTTCATCTTTGCCCAGAAGTCATTTGAAAGCGGTTTGAGAATAACTGCATAGTCTGCGCTGCCTGTGTTCTTGTCTGTATTGCCGCCTGTGCTGCAACCTGTGAGTACAAGTGCAAATACCATAACTGCCGCTAAAATAATGCTGAGAATTCGTGTCTTTTTCATAGTGATTATCCTTTCTGTTTTGAATATTTTTTTCGGTAACTGTTTTAACAGCTTCCGTTTTTTAATACTACCAACGGATCAATCTGCCGTCAGATAATATTCTTTAACATTTGGTGAGCGTAAATTCCGCTGCCGTAAATTCCGCTCTGCTGGTCATGCTCGGTAAACATGATTTCAAGGTTTTCCTCCGGGTAAGGCTTGCGCACCTTTTCATGGACAGCTTTGAGAAGAACGTCCTTCGGAAAGCCCTCCATAAAGGTAACTCCGCCTGCAATTATTGAATAATCGGGATCAAGAATATTTATCTCTGTTGCGATAGGAATTGCAAGATCCTTGACAAATTTTAAAATAATCGGTGAATTTCCGTGATACTTAAAAACCTCTCTTATCGAAACATCGGGGAAATACCTTTCCGCAAGGTATTCAAGTCTCTTGCCCGAGCATCTTGTTTCCGAGCAGCCGATATTGCCGCAGGTACATTCCTCATCAACATCATAAAGAGGAATGTGTCCAAGCTCGCCTGCCGCACCGTTCTTGCCGGCATAGAGCTTGCCGTTGATGCAGATGGCATTTCCGAAACCGGTTCCGACATAAAAACCGAGCACGGTTTTAGTATTGTCGATTTTCAGCTTATTCATGTCATTCATAAGGAGAAAATTTACATCTCTGTCAAGAAAAACCGGAATACCGAGCTTTTCCTGAAGCTTGTCGCTGAATCGGATATTGTTGAACCCTTTAAGGTTCGGGGTTGAAATAATTGTCTTTTTATCCTTGCTGACTATTGACGGTATTCCGACCGCCGCGGCTCTGACAGAATCACGGATTCCGTATCTGTCCATATAATTCTCAATTTCCTTGTGAATTATCTCCACAACATCGCCCGCATCAAAAACTCTGCTTGAATTTTTTTCAAAGTGACTGATGTTGCCTTCCTCGTCGACTGCACCGAGCCTGAAATTCGTTCCGCCGATGTCAATTCCCAAAGTTAAATTTCCCATCCTGTCCACCTCCTTTTGGCAGGTAATCAATTATATTTCTGCGCCTGTCAGGGTTTTGAATTCATCTGTCATGATATCCCATGCCTTGCAAAGATCCGGATCCTTTGAGAACAGTCCGGAGGAACCGACAATGAACACTTCCGTTCCTGCGTCGTAAAGTCGCTTGAATGTTTTTTGATTGCATGAGCCGTCAACCTCAATAAGATAGTTATAGCCGTACTTTTCTTTAAGCTCTCTCGCCTCGCTGATTTTATCAAGCATTTCCTCGATAAAAGGCTGTCCTGCAAATCCGGGGTCAACAGACATTATTGTAAGCTTATCAATTTTGTTGATATAATGCTTGATTGCCGAGAGCGGAGTTGACGGACTGAGCACAACTCCCTTTTTGCAGCCGAGCGACTCAATCTTGTTCATGATTCTGAAAGCGTCGTTGACTATCGTTTCGGCATGGGGACAGATATAGCCTGCCCCTGCCTTAGCGAGATTTTCGATGTAATCATCGGGTGTTGTAACCATCAAGTGACAATCAATAGGTTTCTTTGCTATAGTTGAGAAAGCTTTTACAAAATCAGGTGAAAGAGTAATGTTCTTGACGAAGTGACCGTCCATTATATCCACATGATAGAGGTCGCATCTTTCGTTGAGGATCTCCGTCTGATTTTTTATATCAAGGAGATCCATGCACATAAGCGACGGATTAAACATTGGTTTCATAAAAAGCACCTCTTTGCGGTTAGATTATTTCTTGCGAGCTACGAATCTGTCGAGTGCAACGGAACCGATGATGAGCAAGCCCATAACAACCTGCTGCCAAACGCTCGGAACTGCGAGAATGTTAAGACCGTAGTTGATAACGCCGATGATGAGACCGCCCATTACAACGCCGAAGATCTTACCTTTACCGCCGAAGAAGCTTGTTCCGCCGATGATTGAAGCTGCGATTGCGTAAGTTTCAAATCCTGTTGCGGCTGCCGGCTCAGCAGAACCGACACGTCCGAGAAGGACGATACCTGCGATACCTGCGCAAATACCCGAGATAATGAATACGATAAGCGTGTGCATGTTAACGTTGATACCCGAGTACCAAGCCGATTCTTTGTTGCCGCCGAGTGCGTAAATGTTTCTGCCGACCTTTGTTTTCCTTGTTAGGAACGAGAGGAGAAGCGCTACAACGATTGCGATTATCGCAACGATTGGGAGAAGGTCAAATACTTTGTAAGAAATAATGTTTGTGAATGATTTCGGGAAACCGAAAACTGCGCTTGAGTTTGAGATAATAAGTGTTACGCCTCTGAAAATTGATTGCGTACCGAGCGTGATGATGAACGGATGAAGTCCGGTTACGTTGATAAGAAGTCCGTTGATGAAGCCGAGTAAGCCGCCGAAGATTATGCCGAGCAAAACTGCAATCAGCGGATTGATGCCTGCGACCATCATCTGAGCCGAGACCATACCGGTCAGGGCAACAACCGAGCCGACCGAAAGGTCGATACCTGCGATAAGGATTGCGAAGAACTCGCCCATCGCAATAAGAATGTTAACCGAACTCTGTGAAAGAATCTGTGTTATCGTTGCTGTGGAGAAGAAGGTTCCGGGTCTCATAATTGCAAGAATTACAAGCAAGATTACAAGAATCCCGAATGTTCCGTACTTCTGCCAGATCATATTAAAAGTGAGTTTTTCCTTAGGTTTAACCTGCTTTATTTTTTCAGACATGGTATTCACGTTCCTTTCCTAATTCAGGCGATATCCGCCGTAGACGCTTTGATGATATTTTCTTCTGTTGCTTCTCTGTGCGGGAAGGTTTTAACTATTTGACCCTCTCTGAAAACATGGATCGTGTCGCAAACCGCGAGAAGCTCCGGCAGCTCCGACGAAACAACAAGGACTCCCTTGCCCTCGTCGGCAAGCCTACGCATAAGGGTGTAAATTTCACTCTTACTGCCGATATCAATACCCTTTGTGGGCTCGTCAAAAATAATTATCTGTGAATCGGCGGCTACCCATTTGCCGAGGATTACCTTCTGCTGATTACCGCCCGAAAGCTCCGTGATACCCTGATCTACGGAATAACATTTGATATTTAGGCTCTTTTTCTGAGCTTCGGCACATTCTTTTTCAAATTTGCTGCTTATCAGTCCGCCGGCACCGCCGAGACTTGACGATTTTATAAACGGCAGAATCGAAATATTCTGCTTGATATCAAAGTTGTGGAAGAATCCGGTCTCACGTCTGTTTTCCGTAACCATCGCAAGTCCGTGCTTTATTGCCGAATACGGGCTTTTGATGTTGACCTTCTTGCCGCCTATGAAAACCTCGCCCGACGATTTCGGTTCAGCACCGAAGATCGAGTTCATCATTTCGCTTCGGCCCGATCCGACGAGTCCGGAAAAACCGACTATTTCGCCCTTATGAAGCTTGAACGAAACGTCCTTTACCTTTCCGTCCTTACGGGAAAGATTCTTGACCTCGAAGATTACCTCCTCGCCGTCGTAATTATCCGGAGCGTCCTCATGCTGGTAGGTGTTCTGAACCGTTCTGCCGACCATCATCGTTACAAGATCGTCAACCGAAACATCGCTTACCTGCTTTGTTCCGACATAAGCACCGTCCTTAAGAACCGAAACTCTGTCTCCGATTTCTTTAATCTCGGCAAGCTTATGCGAGATAAATACAATTCCTTTGCCTTCCTTTTTCAGTGCTCTGACAACGTCAAAAAGGTGCTCAACCTCTTTGTTTGTCAGAGAGGCCGTAGGCTCGTCCATGACGATTACCTTACTGTCGGATGCCAGCGCCTTTGCAATTTCGACCTGCTGCTTTTCCGATACGCTGATATCCTCGACCAACGTTTTCGGGTCTCTGTTAAGACCGATCTTTGCCAGAAGCTCTTTCGCTTTCCTGTTCATTTCGCCGTAATCAACGACCGATGCAAGTCCTATCTTTTTCATCGGAAGCTTTCCTACAAAAAGATTTTCCTGAATCGAAAGTTCATTGATAACGCTCAATTCCTGGTAGATAACGCTGATTCCGTTATCATAGGAGTCCTTCGGCGTGAGCTTGCTGAATTCCTTGCCGCCGATGATTATTTTTCCCTCGGTCGGCTGGTAAACGCCCGAAAGAATTTTCATCAGGGTCGATTTACCGGCTCCGTTCTCTCCGAGCAGGACGTGTACTTCGCCCGCTTGGATATCGAAGGAAATATCCTTCAGCGCTGTAACTCCGGGGAACTTTTTGACTACCCCTTTCATTTCAACGAGAGTACTCATGGTATCCTTCCTTTCTCAATGCTGCTTTACGAAATATATTATGTGGAAATAATTTGTATATATCGTTGAGTAAAGGTTTACTCAACAGCTATTTAAAAAAGGGCTGAACCCTTTCTTAAATTATTTAATCAGTCCGTGCTTCCTCTAACCGAAAGCTTAACGGGAATTGTGTATTCGTGAATCTTACCCGTGTTGTTATTGATAAGATCCATCAAAACCTCAACCGATCTTTTACCGAGCTGGTCTGTGTCCTGAATGACCGTTGTTATCGGCGGATCTGAAATCTCGGTATGTGTTATACCGTCAAAACCTACCAGCTTCACGTCCTCGGGAACTCTTTTTCCGCACTCTTTGAGGCCTCTCAGTGCTCCGAGTGCCATGGAATCCGTTGTGCAGAAAACTCCGTCAAAGTCTACGCCGTCGGCGATAAGTTTTTTTACCGTGTTCCTCGCATCGGGATAGGAAACTCTGCAAGGAACCATTCTGCTGTCGTCAATCTCAATGCCATATTGCTTTTGTGCTCTGAGGTAGCCCTGCTTACGTTTGTTAACCGTTGAGTAAGAGTTGACATCGTGAATAAGAACTATCTTTCGGCAGCCCTTTTTGATAAGCTCCTCCGTTGCGAGGAAGCCGCCCGTTTCGTTGTCGGAAGAAACGAAGTTAAATTCAACACCCGGACGTCTGTCAATGTAAACAACGGGAACCGTAAATTCCTTTGAAACTTCGTCGCCAGGTTTTCTTACGCTGAAATAAATTATACCTTCAACACCCTTTGACTGGAGTGACGCAATATGATGAGATTCATAATCAACATTTTCGTCACTGTCGCAGACAAATACATTATATCCCATCGGGATAACCGTGCTTTCAACCGACCTTACTATCTGTGAGAAATATTCGTTTGTGATATCGGGAATTATAACTCCGATAGTTTTTGTCCTGTTGGTTCTTAATCCCTGTGCGTTGGGATTTATGGCGTAATTGTACTTCTCGACGACTGCCATTACCTTTTTTTCTGTCTCGGCGGAATACCGTCCGTTCTTATTAAGAACCCTTGAGACCGTGGCGATCGAAACCCCCGACATTCGGGCTATATCGACCATCGAAATGCTTTTACCGTCCATATACTCTCCATTTCGTTTGGCTTGGGTAATCGTTTACCCTACGACCATAGGATAAACCAAACACGAGCAAATGTCAATAGATTTCCCTCAGATTTTTTATTTTTGTGAAATGTGCAAAAAAACGCGCTTCCTATTTTGGATATAAAGCGCATAAGATAGTTTTTTATTCAAATCAAAGCGTGTAAACAGTATTAAATTCTTGATTTTAACCGCCGCATGTGATATAGTAGTATAGGTATTTTATACTGGGAATTTGTATTTAAAAATAATGAAAAGGCGGCGATTTTATGAAAACGGTTATTCTTGCGGGCGGATTCGGAACCAGAATAAGTGAGGAGAGTCATCTTATTCCTAAACCTATGGTTGAGATAGGCGGTATGCCGATCCTTTGGCATATAATGAAAATCTACTCATCTTACGGCTATAATGATTTTGTTATCTGCTGCGGCTATAAGCAGCATGTTATCAAGGAATATTTTGCCGATTATTTCCTTTACAGGAGTGATATTACCTTCGACTTTACCGATAACGGCAAAATGATTGTTCATTCAAACGAGAATGAGCCATGGAAGGTTACGCTTGTTGATACGGGTCTTAACACAATGACAGGCGGCAGAGTTAAGAGAGTTCAGAAATATATAGGCGACGAGCCTTTCATGCTGACCTACGGTGACGGCGTTGCAGACATCAATATTGACGACCTTGTTAAATTTCATAAGGATAACGGACACATTGCAACACTGACCGCCGTTAATATCGGTCAGCGCTTCGGTGTGCTTGATATTGAAAAAGACAATAAGATTTCTTCCTTCCGTGAAAAAAGCGATAACGACGGCGGACGCATCAATGCCGGTTTTATGGTACTTGAGCCGAAAATTTTCGATTTTATCGACGGAGACGAGACTGTTTTTGAAAAAAAGCCGCTTGAAACCTGCGCTTCTCTCGGTCAGCTTGACGCTTATATGCATGACGGCTTCTGGAAACCGATGGACACCCTCAGAGAAAAGCAGCAGCTTGAAAAAATGTGGGCAGACTCCACCGCACCGTGGAAAATCTGGTAATAAAGATAACTTAACGGAGTAATTATTATGCTTGATCTTACGTTTTATAAAGGTAAAAAGGTTCTCATTACGGGCCACACGGGCTTCAAGGGAACATGGCTTTGCAACATTCTCCTGCTTGCGGGTGCCGATATAACAGGCTATTCGCTTGAACCGCCGACGAACCCGAGTATGTTTGAGATTACGGGTCTCGGAGGAAGAATGAATTCCGTAATCGGCGATATCAGAGACTTTGAGAATCTCAAAAATGTTTTTGACGAGATTCAGCCCGAGATTGTTTTACATCTTGCAGCTCAGCCGATCGTCCTCGAATCCTACAACAATCCGAAATATACTTATGAAACCAATGTAATGGGCACGGTCAACATTCTCGAATGTATAAGAACGGGAGATTCGGTCAAATCGTTTCTCAACGTTACGACCGATAAAGTTTATAAAAACGATGAAACTATTTGGGGCTTCCGTGAGAATGAGCCTCTTGACGGCTTTGATCCGTATTCAAACTCAAAATCCTGCTCCGAACTTGTAACCCACAGCTACAAAAGCTCATTCTTTGCAGATAATCGTGTAAGAATTTCCACCGCAAGAGCAGGCAATGTTATAGGCGGCGGCGACTTTGCGGCAAACAGAATTATCCCCGACTGCGTAAGGGCGGCAATTAAAGGCGATGATATTAAGGTGCGAAATCCGAACTCCATTCGTCCCTATCAGCATGTGCTTGAACCGCTCTATGTTTACTTGATGATAGCTGCGGCGCAGTATGAGGACGCAAGCGTTGCCGATTGGTACAATGTCGGCCCTAATGAGTCCGACTGTCTCACAACGGGCGAGCTGGCAGGCTGCTTCTGCGACGCTTGGGGTGGCGGACAGAGCTTCGTTGCCGAGCATAAGGACGGACCGCACGAGGCAAATTTCCTCAAGCTTGACTGTTCAAAGGTCAAATCTGTTTTCGGCTGGAAGCCGAGATGGACGGCACGTCAGGCTGTTGAAAAAACCGTTGAATGGACAAAGGCATATGTCGGCAATGAGGACATGACGGTATATACCGCCAAACAGATAAAAGAATTTTTTAATATTTGAACGGAGAAATCGCAATGAACGAAAAAGAACAGTTACATGATGAAATACTCGAAAAGGTAAGGGAATACTGCGACAAATTTCACAATGTTCCAACCGAATTCAGAGAGGGACAGCGAATCCCTTACGCTTCAAGAGTTTACGACTCTGAGGAAATGGTGAACCTTGTTGACAGCGCGCTTGAATTCTGGCTCACAGCAGGAAGATATACAAAGCAGTTTGAGAGCGATTTCAGCAAATATCTCGGCATAAAGTTTTGTTCGCTCGTCAATTCGGGCTCAAGCGCAAACCTCGTTGCGTTTATGACGCTCACCTCTCCCCTCCTCAAAGAAAGAGCGATCAAACCCGGCGATGAGGTAATCACCGTTGCGGCAGGCTTCCCGACGACCGTTACACCGATGATTCAGTTCGGCGCAATTCCCGTTTTTGTTGATGTAAAGCTTCCGAATGCAGACATTGACGTTTCCATGCTCGAAAAAGCATATTCAGATAAGACAAAGGCCGTCATGGTTGCACATACGCTCGGCAATCCGTTTGACCTCAAGGCTGTCAAGGCTTTCTGCGACAGGCACAACCTTTGGCTTGTTGAAGATAACTGCGATTCGCTCGGCTCGACCTATACAATTGACGGAGAGACGAAATTTACGGGCACAATCGGAGATATCGGCACAAGCAGCTTCTATCCGCCGCACCATATGACAATGGGCGAAGGCGGCGCAGTTTATACAAACAATCCGCTTCTTCACAAGATTATCCGCTCTATGCGTGACTGGGGACGTGACTGTATGTGCGAGCCCGGTCAGGATAACCTCTGCGGTCACCGATTTGACAGACAGTACGGCGAGCTTCCGCTCGGCTACGACCATAAATATGTTTACTCCCACTTCGGCTACAATCTTAAAGCCACGGATATGCAGGCGGCAGTCGGCTGCGCTCAGTTGAAGAAGTTTCCGAGCTTTGTCGAAAAAAGAAAGCACAATTTCAAGGTGCTTCACGATGCTCTTGAGTGCGTTTCCGATAAGCTCATGCTTCCGGAGGCGAATGAGAATTCCGACCCGAGCTGGTTCGGATTCTTCATCACCTGCAGGGACGGCGTTGACAGGAACAGGCTCGTTCAATACGTTGAGAGCAAGGGCGTTCAGACAAGAATGCTGTTCGCCGGCAATCTTATAAAGCATCCCTGCTTTGACGAGATGCGTGCAAGCGGCAAGGGCTACCGCGTTGTCGGTACGCTCGAAAACACCGACAGAATCATGAATGATTCCTTTTGGATCGGCGTTTATCCCGGCATGACGGACGAAAAGCTCATGTATATGGCAAAGACTGTCATCGAGGCGCTCAAAAATGAATAAAATCAAAGCTCTTTTGCAGAACGAAAAGCTTAGCTCGCTGATACAGTTTATAAAATTCGGGCTTGTCGGCGTGTCTAATACCGCGATTTCCTACGGCATTGAAATGCTTTGCTACTACGTTCTTTTCAAGAACACAAAATTTATCGGCATTTTAAATCTTCTTGCGCTTCTCGGCATATCTACCGACGGCAACAATGTTAAAATCGTTATAACGACTATCATTGCTTTTGTTGTCAGCGTTTCAAACTCGTATTTTTGGAACAACAGATATGTTTTCGGCTCAGGCAAAAAGAGCTTTTCCGAGCATTTCAAAACTTATTTCAAGACCTTTGCCTGCTACGGTATTACAGGCTTGATACTTTCGCCGATAATAAAAATTCTACTTACAAAAATCAGCGTTCCGTTCTTCATTGCAAGCCTCGGCGCGCTCGTTATAACAATTCCGCTCAATTTTGTCATGAACAAATTTTGGGCTTTTAAATCAAAACCGACAAAGGATGAAAAAAATGAAAATCAGACTTGCTGACTATATTGCAAATTTTCTTGCCGACCGCGGCGTAACCGACTGCTTTACTGTTGTCGGCGGCGGTGCAATGCACCTCAACGACGCATTCGGTCATAACGACAGAATTCATTGCACCTATAATCACCATGAGCAGGCAAGCGCAATTGCGGCAGAAGCCTATGCCAGACTCAATAACAAAATTGCCGCTCTCTGCGTTACTACAGGTCCCGGCGGCACAAATGCAATTACCGGCGTTGTCGGCGGCTGGCTCGATTCGATTCCTATGTTTGTCGTCAGCGGTCAGGTTAAATACACCACAACGGCACGATATGCCGAGCAGTTCACCGAGGGACTCCCTCTCAGGGCTGTCGGCGACCAGGAATTTGATATCACAAAAGCTATCTCCTGCATGTGCAAATACTCCGCCATGCTTGAGGATATCAACGATATACGTTATATGCTTGAAAAGGCATGGCATCTCGCCACAACGGGCAGACCGGGTCCCGTTTGGCTTGATATACCCGTTAATTATCAGGGCAGTTATATTGAAACGGATGACCTCAAGGGCTATGACCCGACCGATGACGACGGTGAGCTTCCGCCCAAGATCGATGACAATACAATTAAAATAATTCTCCGAAAAATAAAAAATGCCAAGCGCCCGGTTATCTATGCCGGCGGCGGAATACGTCTTTCGGGCGGATATGAAGCTTTCAAAAAAGCTTCAAAGCTTCTCGGCGTTCCCGTCGTAACATACTGGAACAGCATTGACGTTATAGAGGATAAAAATCCTCTCTATTGCGGCAGAGGCGGCAACATGGGCGACCGCCCGGGAAACTTTGCCGTTCAAAATTCCGATCTTCTTCTCACGGTTGGCACAAGAATCAGCATACGTCAGGTCGGCTATGACTACGGCACATGGGCAAGAGCCGCCGAGGTCATCATGGTTGACATTGACAAGGCTGAGATGAAAAAGCCGACCATTCATGTTGATATGCCTGTTTGGGCGGACGCAAAGGATTTTCTCGAAGCCGTTATCAGAAATGTAAGTGATGAAAATGCTCCCGTTTTCGGCGGTAACGATTGGCGCAGACAGTGTCTTGAATGGAAAGAAAAATATCCGGTCGTGCTCCCGCGTCATAAGGAGGAGAACGGCACAACGGCAAATGTTTATGCTTTCATAAAATATCTTGCCGATCAGCTTCCCGAAAATTCGCTTACGGCGGTCAGCAACGGCGCTTGCTGCGTTGCCGGCCATCAGTGCTGGACAATCAAGCACGGCTCACGATTCATCATCAACAGCGCAATCGCAAGCATGGGTTACGGTCTGCCGGCGGCTGTCGGCCTCTGCGTTTCGGGCAAAAAGCAGGACACGATTTGCCTCGAGGGTGATGGCAGCATAATGATGAATCTTCAGGAGCTCCAGACAATAGTAACAAATAAGCTGCCGATCAAGCTTTTCCTTATTAACAACAGCGGCTACCACAGTATCAGAATAACTCAAAACAACCTGTTCAAAGATCATACTAAGGTAGGCATCGGTCCGGAGAGCGGCGATCTTTCCTTCCCGAAATTTGAGAACATAGCCAAGGCCTTCGGATTCCCGTATTTTTCGGCAAGCAGTAATGCCGAAATGCAGGACGCGGTCAAAAAGACTCTTGCAACCGACGGTTATGCTTTCTGCGAAATCTTCACGGATACAAAGCAGGTTTGGGAGCCTAAAAGCAGCACTAAACGTCTCCCCGACGGAACGCTTGTCAGTCCTCCGCTTGAGGATCTTGCTCCGTTCCTTGACAGAGATGAGCTGGCTCAGAACATGTACATTCCGCTGATAAAAGAGTGATATTATGAAAAAAGCCGTAATAACAGGTGCAACAGGCTCGGTCGGCCGAGCAATAATCGACAAGCTCATCGTCGAAAACGTCGAGATCACCGTACTCTGCCACAGAGGTTCAAAAAGAGTTGACGATATTCCCGACAACAGACTCATAAAAAAAGTCTGCTGTTCTCTTGACGAAATGAAAAGCTTTGTTCCCGAAGAAAATGATTATGATGTTTTCTACCACCTCGCTTGGGCGGGCACCACGGGGACGGCAAGAGACGACGCCGACCTTCAGCTTAAAAATATTGAATACACCCTTGATGCCGTTGAGCTGGCAAAAAAAATGGGCTGCCGAAAATTTATCGGCGCAGGTTCGCAGGCGGAATACGGTCTTTGCGATAAGCCGCTGGCCCCAAAAACACCGGCATTTCCTTTTACGGGCTACGGCACGGCTAAGCTTGCCGCAGGTCAGCTCAGCAGACTAAAATGCCGCAAGCTCGGCATAAATCACACATGGGTGAGAATTCTCAGCGTTTACGGGAAGTACGATCCGGAGAACTCCGTAATAAAATCGGCAATAAATAAATTCACCGCCAATGAAAAGGCCGAATTCAGCAAGGGCGAACAGCTCTGGGATTTCCTGAGTGCAAGGGACGCCGCAAACGCATTTTATCTCGTCGGCTGTGACAGTGAACACAATGAAAAAATCTACTGTCTCGGAAGCGGCAAAGCCAAACCGCTGAGAGAATATATAGAAAAAATACATGAGCTCTGCGGCAGCCGGTCGGAAATTGACTTCGGCGCAATACCGTACTCTCGCAATCAGGTCATGTTTTTACAGGCGGATATTTCCGAGCTGACAAAGGACACGGGATTTGTTCCCGAAATAAGCTTTGAAGCAGGAATAAAAGAATTTTTGGATTGAGGTCTTGAATATGAAAAAAATCAGCATTATGATTCCGTGCTATAACGAGGAAGAAAACGTTGTTCCGATAAGTGAGGCTGTCATAAATGAATTAGGAAAAAGTCTTCCCGAATATGACTATGAAATTCTCTTTATTGACAATGATTCAAAGGACAACACACGTCCGCTCCTACGTGAAATTTGCAAAAACAATCCGAAGATCAAGGCAATTTTCAATGCCAAAAACTTCGGCCAATTCAATTCACCTTATTACGGAATGCTGCAAACAACAGGCGACTGCACAATTTGTATGTGCTGCGATTTTCAGGACCCGATCGAAATGATTCCGAAACTTGTTCACGAATGGGAGAACGGCTATAAAATTGTCTGCGCCATTAAAACAACGAGCAAGGAAAATAAAATCATCAGATTTTTACGTACCTGCTATTATAAACTCATCAAGAAAATGAGCGACGTTGAGCAGATTGAACACTTTACCGGCTTCGGTCTTTATGACAAGTCATTTATTGAGGTTCTCAGAAATCTCAAGGATCCCACGCCTTTCCTCAGAGGAATTGTTGCGGAGCTCGGCTACAGGCGCAAGGATATTCCTTATGAGCAGGCAAAGCGCAGAGCGGGAAAGACGCATAATAATTTTTACACGCTTTATGATGCGGCGATGCTCAGCTTCACCTCTTACACCAAAATCGGCCTCAGGCTCGCAACATTTTTCGGCGTAGGAGTAGGTGCGATAAGCTTCATTGTCGGAATAATTTATCTCATTCTCAAGCTTATCATGTGGGATAACTTCCCGATGGGCATGGCACCCGTGCTTATCGGCATGTGCTTTCTCGGAAGCGTTCAGCTATTCTTTATCGGACTTCTCGGAGAATATGTTCTCAATATAAACACAAGGGTTATGAATCGGCCGCTTGTTATTGAGGAAGAAAGAATAAACTTTAATAATAACGGGGAAAATAAAAATGATTAAACATAAGCTTACAAATCAAAATCTTGATCTCAAAGAGTCGATATGCAAACGAATAACCAACCCTTTTTATCTGATAGCGGTTGCGTTGACCGCTCTCGGAGCATACGGCTTTTATCTTACCAACCCTTCGCCGTCAATCGACTGGCTTTCATATGACCGATATTACAGCGGTATGCTTTTCGGTCAGGGAAGATTTACGGCAACGATTGTCGAAAGAGTGCTCAATTTATGGGACTGCCCCGTTTGGTTTGAGCCGTTGCTCGGACTCGTTTGCTTTATTCTCGGAACGCTTATAATGCTCGCAATTTTTGACGGTTTCACGGAATACAGAAGCATCGTTCCGTCTATTGTTTTTTCCTGCATATATATTTCATTCCCTCTTCTGGCGGAGTATTTTATTTATAACGGAGCAATACTGACGGTCGGAGGCTGTACGGTTCTGCTGTCGCTTGCATTGTATTTTTCGATTAAATACAGCGATATATGGCGTTGCCTTATTCTGCCGACTGTGCTGATGATGTTTGTTTTTTCCTGGTATGAATGCATAATTCTGCCCTATATCGGCACGGTATTTGCAGTTTTTATACTTAAAGAACGCACTGAAAACGGAATAAAAACGGGAGAGGTTATTTCAAAAGGAATTTTTCATGCCGCAGTTCTTGTGCTCGGTGTTGTGTTTGAGACTGTTATCACAAAGGCGCTCATAAAAATCTTCTCAATTGAAGTCAATTCTTTTGCAAGAACTCAAAGCTTTTGGACAGCATCAATAAAAGCTGTTAAAAATCTTATCCGTTCATATATTGCCTATTGGGGGCTTAAAGTGTTCTGCAATCCCGCCTTTACTGTATTGTTTGCGGCAGGAATAATATTCATTATTTTATTCATTGTCAACATAAAAAAGACAAAAAGCTTTTCGAGTTTTCTTCTTTTTCTCGGCGGGATTCTCCCTGTTTTTGCTATGACACTTTTCAGAGGCGGCGGCGCGGAATACAGAACCGAACAGGGAATGCCGTTCTTTGTTGCTTTTACGGCTTTTCTTCTTTGTCTTAATGTTCAATCAGGCAAAAGCCTCGCTAAGAAATCCTTTGCCGCTTTATTTGTTTTCACACTGATTATTCAAATCGGCGCTTCAAATAAATCGTATTGGATAAATAACCAGCGATTTGAGGAAGAAAAAAACGTTATTTTGACAGTGAACAGCCGAATAAGTGAAAACTGCGATACAAACAAGCCTGTTGTCTTTATCGGCGGCTATAATATGTCGGATCACATAACAGACTTAACCTCCGTTTCCGATTCATCTCCGGTGGGCAAACTCATAAACCGTTTGGCATCCGGCGATTCCGCCGATAAAGCAAAACGAAAATATGATTATATCGGAAGATCCTATCTGGATTGGAGCATAAGAAACTCATTTGACAGAGACAAGCCCGAGGACGAACTTTACAAATTCTGCAATTATATCGGCGTCAGCTTTAAGCATTGCACAAGAGCACAGTATGATGAAGCTCACAAAAAGTATTCTGATATCGCTCCCTACCCGAGCAAAGACTGCATCGTTGAAACAGATGAATATATTGCAGTTAAATTAAAATAAAAAACGGCAGAACCGCAGCATCTCAAAAATCTGCGGTTCTGTTCTTTTTAAAAATATTCAGGGAAAGCAATTTTCAGCGTGTTCAGTATTCTTGAATCAGGTCTGACATAATTATTGTAATACTCATTATTTGCGTTTTCGATTTCATGTATTCTGTCAACATCGGTAATAAGTCGATTCATGTTTTCTGCTAAGGAATACGCATCGGTATATTCAAGATAATTGATATCCTTTTGCGGGTTTCCTGGCGGTGCATACACAAGCGGATCCGTCATAAATGCTCTGCCTGCAGCAAATGTCTCTCCGTATCTCGCACCTATACAGCCGTGCAAGCCCTTTGATAAAACATTTATGTAGTTCTTTTTTAATGAAGCGAGGTATTCCTCCCTCGTCTCTATAGCAGGATCGTGAGTAATCAGTTCAGGGGCAAGACTGCGGCTTTCCTCACTGTCACTCAGTCCACCGACAAAACGCGAGCCGAATTCCTTTTTGAGAACCTGCACGCATTGAATTCTTTGCCTGTTGACATCCTCAAACATTCGGTTCTGGGTCTCTGCCTTTTCCTTTGCCCTATCATAATCAAGCTCAGAATACACCTTTAAAATTTCTTCCGGCGTCGTATGCACATTCCAAAGCCGTGACCAAAAAAGGATTTTATAGTTATCAAAGTGCTCATTGCCTTCAAAGTTTTTGTAGTTCAACAGCCTTTGCCTTTTGGCTTTTGTCAATATCTGAAAAGCGAACTCTTTATATCTGTGATTTTTCAGCGCATCGTTAATATTTGCTTTTTCAAAATAGTTTCCGTCACATGAACATTCGTAAGCTATTCCGAGAGGAAGAAATTTATCGTGATTCCTGAGCTTTTCGGCAAAATTCGGATCATAGCTCGATTTAAAATAATAATCAATCCTGTCCAGCTGAGAATCGAACAGTTCGGGAATATTGATGCTCTGATATCCGTCGGACATATCATAGGCAATTGTTTTTCCGTCTGCCTTCAGTTCAACTATCATACGGTCGGGATAGCGTCCGTCGGCACGAAAATTTCTGTCCATCGAGACGGATTTAACCTTCAAGAGTCCTTTTTCCTCCAAGATCTTAAAGCCGACAAATATAGACGACAGTGTCCACATCCAGCAGCATGTATTGTCAAAGGAAAGATGGCATTCCAGTTTTTTCATAAAATCACCCTTTTAGAGTTCATTTTCTTTTCTTTCCGAATATATTTCTTTGCATTTCCGCCATTTTTTTGCGGCGAAGTTGTGTTTCGTCGGCGTCAATTATAAAGCCGTTTTCCCTTTTCTCTATTATGTCGCCCTCACGGGTTCCCTTTGGCAGCTCGTCAAGCTTCAGCTTCAGAACGTTGCCGTCGTCGCCCTCGCAAACGGCGATGTTTTCTTCAATTCTGTCTATCGAATATTTCATCTTATTACCTTTATACGGTCGTCGAAGCGCGGCTTTTCCTCGGGCTTCTCATCAGGATATCCTATTGCTATGGCGATAAGAAATTTATAGTTTTCCGGAATATCCCATGCCCTTTTCCACTTGTTACCCTCGGCATTTCCGTCAGCAAAGAGTGCACCTACGCTTGCGATTATACATGTTCCGAGTCCGAGACCCTGTGCTGCAATGCAGATATTTTCACACATAATTCCGCCGTCCATATAGCTCTCATTCTCTGCGAAAAGAACCGCAAATGTCGGAGCATTGTGGTAAACGGGATTCACATCCCAACGGGTGTAGGCAGGTGTATCGTAGCCGACAAGCTCCTTAAAATCGGTGTTCATTTGGTCAAGCATTTCCTTGTTTTGAATGAACCGGACATGGCAGGGCTGCATATTTCTTCCGCTCGGCGCCTTCTTTGCCGCCTGCATGAGCAGGTCGAGCTGCTCGTCCGTTATCTGCTCTTTTTTATATGATCTTATCGTCTGTCTTTCAAGAATTGCTTTAATTACCTCGTTCATTTCGATACCTCTCAATCAGCTTTTTTCTTGTAACAATATTATAAATTATCGCTCCGCCGAAATATATTACAGCAACGGCAAGCAACGCCAATAGTATTCCGATTACGATTTTCGATCCGATGATCTTTGCCAGCAGAACAAACAGCACGGCAATTGCGGCAAGCAATGCAAAAACCTTGACCGCAAACATCGGCAGCTGCGGAGTGCAGCACGGTGCAATGCTGAAAATATAGGTTTTGACAGGCTCAGCGAGCGGCTTATTGCAAACATCGCCGTAACTCACAGTATAGGTCTTATAGTTTTTTACATCGTTTTCGTTGAATTCAAAAACTCTGACCTCTCTTTGATATATACCATAGGTGTTATAGCCTGCACCGGGGCAATAGCCGAGGTCAATTCCGTCAACCGTTCCGATAAAGCTGTCATAATGGTCATGGCCGCAATAGACAGCAAAAACATCTCCCTGCTTTTTCAGCTGTTCAAATTCGCCGCACTCACGGGGCAGAGCCGCGGGCGTTTCGCCGTACTCACCCATGAATTTAATGCCGTCCCTGCGCCTGTAATATTCGCCTTTTCTGTTTCCGTAGGCAGGCTCGGCACCCTCCGTTCCCTTCGGAACCTTTTCGAGCAGCTCATATATTTCGTCAACCGGAATATGCTGAAAAATGATTGAATCCGCATTGACCTCACGGCTCGTTTTGTCAAGCCATTCAAGCTGTTCCTTTCTGACGCCGCCGTAAACGCCGTTGGTTTTTGAACCTGTGTCAAAAACATAAATATTCATCGCCGTGCGGCTTCCGTCCGAGGACATGATCGGCACATTAAACGTTCCTGCATCGGGTCTGCCGTCGTTCACATCGTCAAAACAGATACAGTTTTTCATCTTTGCATAGATTTTCGCCTGCTCCTCATTCGGTAGTCCCGTTTCACGGTCGTGATTGCCGAAGGTCAGCACAAAAGGAATGTCAAAACTTTCAAAAACACTGAAAAGGCGGTTGATCGCCTTTTCAACATTCTTTCGGCACCTCTCTCCTTTGCCCCAAAGGTCAACGACATCAAGCTGATCGCCCGTGAAAACTATAAGATCGGGCTTTATTTTTTTCACCGCCGCTTCCATGAAGCGAAGTGTGTCAACGCAAGTGAAGCGATTATCCTGCAAATCGGAAATCTGCAAAACCTTAAGGTGTCCGTTATTAAATTTTATCTGCTTTCTCATGCTCAATTTAATCACCGCTTTGATTATATCATCAATTGTCACCGTCGTCAATCATACCCTAACGACTGTTTTCCTCTTTTTCCGTCGATTACCACGAAAAACTTCCTTATTCTCATTGACATTACTTCTTAAAAATATTATAATTATCATGTTTGGAACGAGAGTTCCATATTTCATTTGGAGGTGCTTTCATTGGTAAGAGCAATTGTCGGCGCTAACTGGGGCGACGAAGGTAAGGGTAAAATCACAGATATGTTTGCTTCCAAAGCGGATGTCGTTATCCGTTTCCAGGGCGGTGCAAACGCAGGTCACACAATTATCAACGATTACGGAAAGTTTGCTCTGCATCTTCTTCCGTCGGGCATATGCCATCCCGAGATTACAAACATCATCGGCAACGGCGTAGCTCTTGATATTCCTAAGCTTGTTAAGGAAATTAACGACGTTACTTCCAAGGGCGTTCCTCAGCCCAAGCTTCTTGTTTCCGACAGGGCACAGATTATGATGCCTTATCACGTTCTTCTCGACACATACGAGGAAGAGCGTCTCGCAGACAAGCAATTCGGCTCGACAAAATCGGGTATCGCTCCGTTCTATTCGGACAAATACGCTAAGATCGGTTTCCAGGTTTGCGATCTTTTCTACCCCGATGAGCTTAAGGAAAAGCTTGCAAGCGTTTGCGAGGTTAAGAACCTCCTTCTTAAGTACGTTTATCATAAACCTCTCCTTGATGTTGACGAGCTTTTCAACACACTTATGGAGTACAAGGACATGATTGAGCCTTATGTTGCCGACACGGGCGCATTTATTCGTCAGGCAATCAAGGACGGCAAGGAGATTCTTCTTGAGGGTCAGCTCGGCTCACTTAAAGATCCCGATTTCGGTATCTACCCGATGGTTACATCCTCCTCAACTCTCGCAGGCTACGGCACTGTAGGCGCAGGTATTCCGGCACATGAAATCAAGGATATAATCACGGTTACAAAGGCTTATTCCTCGGCAGTCGGCGCAGGCGAATTCGTCAGCGAGATTTTCGGCGAGGAAGCCGATAAAATGCGTAATCACGGCGGCGATGCCGGCGAATACGGCGCAACAACAGGTCGTCCCCGTCGCATGGGCTGGTTCGACTGCGTTGCAACTCGCTACGGTGTTGAGGTTCAGGGCGCAACTCAGGTTTGCCTGACCGCTCTCGACTGTCTCAGCTATCTTGACGAAATCAAGGTTTGCACAGGCTACGAGATTGACGGAAAAATCATTAAGGATTTCCCGAACACTCATATGCTCAAGAAAGCAAAACCGATTTTCGAAACACTTCCCGGCTTCAAGTGCGACATAAGAGGCATCAAGGAATTCGACAAGCTCCCGAAGGAAGCACAGGACTATGTTCTCTTTATCGAAAAGGAGATCGGCAAGCCGATCACAATGGTTTCCAACGGTCCGAAGAGAGAAGAAATTATATACCGATAAAAAGGTGTTGCCGCATTCAGCGCAGACCAAAGAGCAAAAATAAAAAGCTATAATTCACATACAGTAGCCAAGATAAGCCATGTGGATTATAGCTTTGATTTAATTGATGCTATATAAATAATTTGCTCTTTGGTCTGCGCTGAATTCAACAGCCCCTCATCATTTTTAGAAAGGACGAAGATAATGAACGAAAAAATACTTGTCCTCGATTTCGGCGGACAGTACAATCAGCTCATCGCCCGCAGAGTCCGTGATTTCAACGTTTACGCCGAGATTCTCCCCTACACCACCGACCTTGAGACGATCAAGGCAAACGGCTACAAGGGAATTATCTTCACCGGCGGACCGAACTCTGTTTTTGATATGGAATCTCCGCATTATACAAAAGATATTCTTGACATCGGCGTTCCTATTCTCGGCATCTGCTACGGATGTCAGCTCATCGCATGGATGGGCAACGGCAAGGTTGCAACCGCTCCTGTTTCCGAATACGGCAAGATTGAGCTTGAGCAGAGTAAGGACAGCCTTCTTTGGGAGAACGTTCCCGAAAAGAGTGTTGTTTGGATGAGCCATACGGACTATATCTCCGAGCCTCCGAAGGGCTTTGAGATTATCGCCAAAACTGACAACTGCCCCTGCGCAGCAATGCAGAACGTTGACAGAAAGCTCTATGCCGTTCAGTTCCACCCCGAGGTTACTCATTCCGAGTACGGCAATCAAATGCTCAGAAACTTTGTTTTCAATGTCTGCGGCTGCACAGGTGACTGGAAGATGGACAGCTTCATTGATACAACCGTTGAAAAGCTCCGTGAAAAGATCGGCGATAAAAAGGTCGTTCTCGGTCTTTCGGGCGGTGTTGACAGCTCTGTTGCCGCCGCGCTTCTCAGCCGTGCCGTCGGCAAGCAGCTCACCTGCGTTTTTGTCGATCAGGGTCTTATGAGAAAAGATGAGGGAGATTTTGTTGAGCAGACCTTCACTTCCCTCTTTGATATGAATTTTGTCCGCGTAAACTGCGGCGACCACTTCCTTGCGATGCTCAAGGGCGTTGTTGACCCCGAGCAGAAGAGAAAAATCATCGGTACGGAATTCTATAAGGTATTCTGGGACGAGGTCAGAAAGCAGGCAGAGGACGGATTTTTCGCACAGGGTACGATTTATCCCGACAGAATCGAGTCCGGTAAGGGCAAGAGCAAGGATAAGGCAAACACGGCCGTTATAAAAACTCATCACAACATGGTTGAAAAGCCGTCGGATATACAGTTTCTCGGCACAATTGAACCGCTCAAGGATCTTTTTAAGGACGAGGTTCGCAAGGTCGGCGAGATGCTCGGAATTCCCCATGAGCTTGTATGGCGCCAGCCGTTCCCGGGTCCGGGTCTCGGTGTAAGAATTGTAGGCGATATAACAGCCGAAAAGATAAGAATACTCCAGGACGCAGACTTTGTTCTCAGAGACGAGATGGCTAAGAACGGCTATGAGAAAAACCTCAGCCAGTTCTTCTGCGTTTACACAGGCTCAAAGTCGGTCGGCGTTATGGGCGATCACAGAACATACGAGAATGTCATTGCGATCCGTGCCGTCACAACGGACGACTTCATGACCGCAGACTGGGCAAGAATCCCGTATGATATCCTTGCAACCGTCTCCAACCGCATCACCAACGAGGTCGACGGCGTCAACCGCATCGTCTACGACATCACCTCCAAACCCCCCGGAACGGTGGAGTGGGAATAGTTTCCCTTGGTTTAGATGTGCCGAAAAGCCCAGTATTTATGCGGGTTTCGGGACTTGGCACTTTTTGAACAACCATTTTTGCAACACTTTTGCAACATTTTTTCAAAAACGTGTTTTTGGGCAGATGAAATAGTCCCCCTTGGCTTGCAACTAAACCTAAAAATCGCATAATTTTTAAGGCTTTTGCCCCAAACAGGGCAGAAGCCTTTTACGCATAGGATACTATTTTGATTCCCGGCAGACGCGGGTTTTTAGGTGTTAAATTCGGTGATTCCATTGCATTTGTCGTGATTCTCGCTTTGTGTCCTTTACATTTGGGTGGATCTATGCTATATTCACATTGAAAGAGGTGGTGACTATGGACCAACAAAAAATCGGTAGCTTCATTGCAGAAAACCGCAGGACAAAAGGATTTACGCAGATTGAATTTGCGGAGAAATTAGGCGTTTCCAATAAATCGGTATCACGGTGGGAAACCGGGAAAAACTTGCCGGATGTGTCTCTGTTTTTGCCTATATGCGATGTGTTGGATATTTCAGTTAACGAGTTGATTATAGGCGAACACATCACAATGCAAGAAAACAAAAAAGCAGATGAAATTCTTGTTGAAACAATAAAAGCCTCCAACAAAAAGCTCCAAGCTGCACAAATACTGATATATATAGCGGCTGTTTTGGTCAACACATTATTTATGATTGGTGTGCCGTTGAGTGCAACACCCTCTGACGCAATGGCTGTGTCCCTTTCTGCACTTTTAGGCGGTGCTTTTTCTGCACTTTTGCTGTCGTGCTTAAACATCAAGCCTATGTGGTTGTTTATATTCATTCCGATTTCAGTAATCGAATTATTGGTGGGAAGTATAATCTATTGTGGTGAGCTGTATGACTATGGATTGCCCTATGCAACGATACTGGCGTTTATTCAACTCGCAATATTTTTGTTGACCCTAACCGTACGGATAATTGTAAAAAAAATTATGAAAAGCAAAAGCAGACATTAAATTAAGAAATTTCAAAACAAGAGCTATCAGACGTTCAAAAAATCTGATAGCTCTTTTGTATTTACAGCCTTGTGAAATACCATAGAAAGGTATAATCATTAAAGTCAAAACTGTCACCGTTATCGTCTATAACATAGATGCCGTCAATGATGTAGGAATACTCATACTCTGCTCCGACTTTGAAGTTGCCTTCTTTCGGAATGTGATGGCACCTACTTATATAAAGATCGTTAAGCCTGCGGTCGTCTGTCATCTCATCATCCGTCAGCGGGTCAATTCCGTTCGCGAGCTTATCAATGCACATTTTTGCTCTTTGCATTTTTTCAAGCTCTGTCATTTTCATTCTCCTTTATTTTTGTTTTCGATCATAAAACTGTTTGTGATTAAATAAACCGACAAGGACTTAATAATTTATCGCTGCCGATCTGATGCTTGCAACAAAAATTCACACATTTTAGGCGCTATAGCATTTGAATTTTAATTAAATATATAGTATAATTAAGGCAATTCGTATACCTCAACTGTGCGATATTAACTTAACTCATATAAAACAAAAGGAAGATTCTTATGGGACATTACAATTTGCTCATTATATGTTATTGCATAATATTTACGGCATTTAATTTCGGTGCTTTTCTGACCTGCTATCTTTTCGGCTTTACATATGACCGTGATCTGAGAAAGAACGATAACAGAGTATTTCTGACACCGTTTGCACGTTTCTTTTTCTATTTCAAAGGAATTCAAAGCAGCTCAAGGTCACGGCCGACAAAGCTTTGCGGCGGAGCCGAGATATTTGCCTTTTTATATTTCATAGTTATGGAAATCGCAAACATTCTTATCGCAAAAATCTTCAATGATTTTGTTCTGTCGTGCCGTGTTTCGATTGTTCTATTCGTGATAACACTGATTGTTATTCTCGTCCTCACTACCGTTGTCAGAAAAAAAATCAAGGCTCAGTCCGCACAAGCCGATATTATGGAGCTTAACGAATATCTGACTCCGAAAGAAACTATTGACATAAACAACGATAAAAAAATCGATAATTTCCTTGCCGAGCCTCACGAAAAGCCCAACGAAGAACTTAATCCGCTGAATCTGATTGATGAAGAAAACTTTGAAAGCGAAACAGCTGATGTTTCACAGGGTATGGAAGCCGTAAATCAAATGAAAGAGCATATAATTGTTGACGACGCTAATGAGAATATAATTGTCGAGAACATTCTTTCCTCTCAAACGGAAACGGAAGAATCCGAAAGCCGTGAAACCGCAGATTATAAAGAAGGAATGAAAAAAATCAGCGAAATGAGAGAAAATCCGATAGACAACGATTTTTAATTCTTTGACGCAATTCCAAGATTTTCCAACAAGCTGATATCCGAGGTGTTTACATATCCGTCGCCGTTTGCATCGGCAAGCATCAAAGCAAGCTTATCCGTATTCATGCCGCCCTCGACGCAAGCCGCTTCAACAGCGTCCATTCCGTCGAGATTTCCGTCAAGATTCACATCTCCCCTTATGACAATTTCAAATTTATCCACGCAACTGCCGTTATAAATAAGACGGCAGTTCTCTTTTTCTATAAAAAAGCCGTCGGCAACGGAAATGTTGTTCTTATCGGAAACAATCAAATAAGATGAATACCTTGCGTCTCCCTTCAAAAACGGGTTAATTTCATCATAGCCGCTGCTGTTATAGCTCAGGTACTTGACCTCGCCGCCGTTCATATAAACCGTTGCAATATTTTGAGATGAAGTCACATAGAAATATAGATTTTCGTCATCGGGATGTCCTGCTGTTATGGGCGCATTTTCTATGCTGTTTTGATAAATACGCTCAAAGCCGCTCAAGGAAACCGTCAGTTTTGAAACACTGTCACCGTTGCTGTTATGAATTCCGGCAAACTCTGTCTTGCAATTATTGCCGTTTCCGATGTCATCCGCGCCGGTGCCTGCAATCGCCTTGACACTGCCGCCGTTAATTACTACTGTACCGCCGTTTCCGCCGGAACCGCCGCCGATACCTGCTCCTTCGTTGCCGCCTATTGCCGTAACAGTGCCGCCGTTAATTGTAACAGTGCCGCCGCTGCAGAGGAAACCGCCGCCGATACCTGCGGCATAAAGACCGCCGACAGCAACTACAGTGCCGCCGTTTATAGTTATCGTTCCGCCTTTTCCCGAAGAGCCTCCGCCGATACCTGCGCTGTAACCGTCGGTGCCGCCTGTTGCATATATTGTTCCCGAATTGATAGTCAGTGTTCCGTTTGATTTTCCGCTTCCTCCGCCGATACCTGCCTCCAGCTCGCTTTCGGCATAGAGTATGCCGTCACCGTTAATCATGGCTGAAGCCTTTACGGCAATGTCCAGTCCGGCTCTGTACGTTCCTGATTTGAGGTGATTTTCGCCGCTAACGGTTATCACCGCACTTGCGGTCTTTAAGACACACAGAGCATAATCGTTTTCGCCCTTTCTTGCAATATTGATGTTCTTAATCTCAACATTCTGCTCACCGGAAGTAATTGATATGCTTCTTTCGAGTGCTTTCTGCGGATTTTGTTGGGTAACGGTATAACCGACGGCATTCACTTCCGAAACAAGCTTTCCGTCTTCATCATAGCCAGAAACGCCGTCCGAACCGATTTTAACATCTCCGTAATCAAGATAAAACACAGTTCGATCTTCCACTGCCTTTACAGAAGAGTTCAACGGCAGAACTGCTAAGCACAATATCAATATACACAGGATAACCTTTTTCAAAATCAATCACCGTCCCTTTTAAAAGCAAACGGCACCTTTGAGGGGTGCCGTTTTGTGTTAGTCTATACTGA